>TARA_R110000824_G_scaffold99883_5_pt1 | contig 32918 bp, 25 predicted proteins | sample TARA_R110000824 | Tara Oceans TARA_R110000824 (sample SAMEA4397747) | marine metagenome | biome: Polar Biome; feature: [MES] marine water layer (ENVO:01000295) within the mesopelagic zone...; material: water (ENVO:00002006), including particulate matter (ENVO:01000060) such as......
CAGCACAACCACCGTGGGCGCATTGCGCACCGGTGTTACCGTCGCTCAGGCTTTGACCAACCAGAAGCTGGTTCTCGACCAGATTACCGCGCTCAACACCACCACGGCGGGCGTGATTGACAGCACCAGCGAGATGCTGAAAAACCAGACCGGCCAGATCCACGAGCAGGCCGCTTCGTCGACGATCCCGCTCGAAACGCTGCAACGGGCGTTCCAGAATGTCTATGACACGATGGACAATATCGACACGTTCAAGTTGAAAGCATTGGAGAATATGAAGGCGACCGTAAATTCTCTGTCCGGCGAGATCGAAAAGTCGAAAGGCTATATCGCGCGCTCCGAAGGGCAGGCGAAGGCGCAACTCGAAGCGCCTGCCGAAAGCCCCTTTACGGCTCTGGAGGACTAAAGCCAAGTGCCCGAAACCAATCAGGAAATTTTAGCCGGTGCCACGCGTGCGCTCCGGGATTCGCAATTCCGCCGCTCGATCGGCAATCGCTCGCACAAGCTGAAGCAGGGCCATTTCTTCAAGAAACTGGGCCGCGCCGCGCTGTGGACTGCGGGCGTGCTGGTTGGCGCAAGCATCGTCGGCGGCATCTTGAGCGGCATTGGATTCTGGGGCGTGATGATTTCTGCTGGACTGATTGCGGGCGGCATCTGGGCGGCGATGAAGTTTCCGCAGATGAAAATGCCGACGCCCGAGACGATCATGAAGTCGGATCTGAAATCACTGGCTGGCAAGACCGAAATATGGCTGGAAAACCAGCGGCCAGCTCTGCCAGCGCCAGCGGTGCAGATTGTCAACGGCATCGGCGTCCAGCTCGATATGCTCTCCCCGCAACTGAACAAGCTGAATGAAGGTGATGCTGCCGCCTATGAAGTGCGCAAGCTGGTTGGCGAACATCTGCCCGAGCTGATCAACGGCTATCGGGCAATTCCGCTATCGATGCGGGCAAAAAGCAATGACAGCGGCAAATCGCCGGACGAACAGCTGATCGGCGGGCTGACCCTGATCGAAAAGGAAATTGCCGGGGTCACCCAGCAGATCGCCAAGGGTGATATCGACAATCTCTCGATCCGTGGCCGTTATCTCGAGCTGAAATATGACCAGAATGCCGAAGCCGAATAAGGCTGACGGCGACCTCGCCGCGATGTTCAACGCTACTGCTTGGAAATCTGCTTGAGGCTTTGCTCTCTCGCTGTGCCGACACGGGCATGGTTTTTCAGGCTATTCGGATCTTTGAAAATCCGACTCCCTTGATCGTGCCGGAAATTGCCCACCCCTGGCAGCAAGGGCCTTTCTAACGACTGCTGATATGGGACAGCGCTTGTCCTTCGACGATATAGTAGAAATTTTCTTCGTTCGGACGTGAACCATCTCCCGCAAGCCGCGTAGGTTTGAGTGAATAGACATGTCCCCAACGAAGGAAATTACCATGAAAGACCTGAAACTCGGCAAAGGTGGTGAGCCACGCCAGACCGCAACCGGTGACGATGATATAATGACCACGCAGCAGGGTGTTCCGGTATCCGACGACCAGAATAGCCTGAAAAGCCATGCCCGCGGCGGCACGATGCTGGAAGACCAGATCATGCGGGAAAAGATATTCCACTTCGATCACGAACGCATTCCCGAGCGCGTGGTCCATGCGCGCGGCTATGGTGTTCATGGTCATTTCGAACTGACCGAGGCGATTCCGGAACTGTCCAGCGCCGATATTTTTCAGCGCGTCGGAGAAAAGACACCGTTATTCTGCCGTTTCTCGACCGTTGCCGGTAGCAAAGGGTCACCCGATGTTGCCCGCGATGTGCGCGGCTTTGCGGTTAAATTCTATACCAAGGAAGGCAATTGGGATCTGGTTGGCAACAATATCCCGGTCTTCTTCATTCAGGATGCGATCAAATTCCCGGACCTGATCCATTCGGTCAAGCCAGCTCCTGATCGCGGCTTTCCGCAGGCGCAGAGTGCGCATGACAATTTCTGGGACTTTGTCACCCTGAGCCCCGAATCGATGCACATGATCATGTGGGTCATGTCCGATCGTGCCATTCCGCGGTCATTGCGGTTCATGGAAGGTTTTGGCGTCCATACGTTCCGGCTAGTCAACGCAGACGGCAAATCACACTTCGTGAAATTCCACTGGAAACCGAAGCAGGGCATGCAGTCGGTGGTCTGGAACGAGGCGCTCAAGATCAACGGCATGGACCCCGATTTCCACCGCCGCGATATGTGGGATGCTGTCGATTCCGGAGATTATCCGGAGTGGGAACTGGGCGTTCAGGTGTTTGACGACAAATTCGCCGACGAGTTCGAATTTGACGTTCTCGACCCGACCAAGCTGATCCCGGAAGAGCAGGTGCCCGTCCGGATAATCGGTAAGATGGTGCTCGATAATAATGTCGACAATTTCTTCGCCGAGACCGAGCAGGTTGCATTCTGCACCCAGAATATTGTGCCGGGTATCGACTTCACCAATGATCCGCTGCTGCAGGGACGGAATTTTTCCTATCTCGACACGCAGCTGAAGCGGCTTGGCAGCCCCAATTTCACCCATATCCCGGTGAATGCGCCGAAATGTCCGGTGCGCCATTATCAGCAGGACGGCCATATGGCGATGACGAACCCCAAGGGACGGGTCAATTATGAACCGAATAGCTGGGACGAAGGCGAAGGGCCGCGCGAGGATCCAGAGAAGGGCTTCAAAAGCTATCCGGAAGACATGGACGGCACAAAGCAGCGAGTCCGCTCGGAACTGTTCGCCGATCATTATAGTCAGGCGCGGCAATTCTATATCAGCCAGACAGCGATCGAACAGGACCATATTGCCGCCGCAATCACCTTCGAACTGTCAAAGGTAGGCAAATCGGACATCCGCGAGCGGATGGTCGGTCACCTTCGCAACATCGATGCGGATCTCGCGCAAAATGTTGCCGATGGCATCGGCATGGAAAAGCTGCCCGAGAAAATCAAACCCGCGCGCAAGCCGGTTGATGATCTGCCGGCTTCCGATGCGCTGAGCATGCTCAAAAATCCGCCGGAAAGCTTTTCGGGTCGCAAGCTTGGCATCTATATCGCGGAAGGCGGCGATGCTGATCTCGTCAAAGCGCTGAAAAAGGCGACCGAAGAGGCCGGCGGCACCTGTGCGATTATCGCGCCGCATATTGCCGGAGCCAAATTGTCCGACGGCAAAATTATGCCGGCTGACGAGAAAATTGACGGTGGCCCGTCGGTGGTATTCGATGCGGTCGCATTGGTCATGTCCGAGGATGCAGCCGACAAGCTGGCGGGCAACAAGCCAAGTCAGGATTTCGTCAGCGACGCTTTTGCTCATGTGAAATATATCGCCTATTCCGACGGCGCTATGCCGCTGCTGAAAGCGGCGGGAATTGCCGACAAGATTGATGATGGCGTCATGGAGATCGGTGCGAAGAAGGATGCCGCGGAATTCCTGAACCAGTGCAAGAAGCTTCGCTATTGGGACCGGGTGTCCTAGCTGGAAGCATATATGACTGCTGCGCCACCCGCGACGAGATTGTCTTCGACGATCCGATGTTGCGGTGTGGCGCACAGATTCTGATTGTCGAATATAAGAATGAGAGCCAAGCCTAAGATTCTATTGCAGAAGTTCTGCGGAAGCTTTATTTGTTTGTTCGAACTTTGGGATCCAAATGATGGTGCAACCTACACGACCACCACTTGCCGCCGTTTCCTCCTCTGCTTCGATTCAGGCCAAGCTGGCATCGTGCTCACAAGTCGTGGGCGAAGCATTTTTCCCCGTGATGGTAGAAGCTCTGGCCGAGGCGCTATCGGCGCGATGGGTGTTGTTGAGCACTCTCCACCCTTTTGACCGGGGCAAAGTCTGTACCGTCGCAGTATGGGACAACGGACCGGGCGAAAATTTCGAATATGATCTGAAAGACAGTCCTTGCGAAAATATAGTGGGGCAGGGTGCCTGCTGCTATCCCGACAATATTGTCGATCTTTTTCCCCGGGACCAGATGTTGAAAGACATGGGCGTGGAAAGCTATGTTGGAACGCCGTTGCGCAGTTCCTCGGGCAAAATTCTGGGACTGCTAGCCGTCATGGATGAAAAGCCGTTTGCAAACGCTCAGCAGGCTTCTGAAGTGATAGAGATATTCTCGGGACGGGCAGCTGCTGAGCTGGAGCGCCTGGCGACGGCTTCACTCAACGAACGGTTGGGACGCATCGTCGAAGACTCGGTCAGCGAAGTCTATATTTTCGACGCCGACAGCTATTATTTCGAACTGGTAAATCGGGGTGCCCGGGAAAATCTCGGCTATTCGATGGAAGAACTTCGCCAACTCACGCCCTGGGATATCAAGCCGCAATTTTCCAAGGAAGAGTTTGTTCAATATGTGACGCCGTTGCGGAATGGCGAAGTCGCAAACCAATTGTTCGAAACGCAGCACCAGCGAAAAGATGGTTCGATCTACGACGTTGCGGTGCAGCTTCAATATTTCCCTGGTGTGGAAAATCTTTTCTATGCTTCGATTAGCGACATCACGGATCGCAAGCGTGGAGAGGAAGCGCAAGCCCATCTCGCGGCCATTGTCGCCTGTTCCAGCGATGCGATCATATCCAAATCTTTGGATGGGACGATAACTAGCTGGAATAAAGGCGCCGAAAAAATTTACGGCTATTCGGCAGAGGAGATGATCGGAAAATCAATAGATATCCTTATCCCCGACGATCGTCAGGATGAAGAAGAAGGTATTATCGAGCGGATCAGTCGTGCCGAGCAAGTCAGTAATTATGAAACCGTGCGTCGTTGCCGGGACGGGCGGGAAGTGGACGTGTCCGTCACCATTTCGCCGATATTCGATTCCTCTGGCAAGATCGTCGGTGCATCGAAAATTGCCCATGACATAACCGCTCGGAAACTTGCAGAAACGCGCGAACAATTGCTGATGGGAGAGGTCAACCATCGAGCGAAAAACATGCTGACTCTGGTGCAAGTGATTGCCCGGCAGACGGCTGCAAATGATGCTCATACTTTCGCCAAGCGTTTCGACGAACGCATTCTCGCTCTTTCTGCCAGCCATGATGTTCTGGTAAACAGCTATTGGCAAAATGTGCCTCTGGAAGAGCTTGTCAAATCGCAGCTGGGGCATTTTCAGGATATATTTGGGGCGCGGATAAAATTATCCGGTCCGACCCTGAAGATCACCGCTCCGGCCGCTCAGGCCATTGGCATGGCGCTGCATGAACTGACTACAAATGCGGCAAAATATGGCGCGCTGTCCAATGACGAAGGAACAATCGAGATCGTCTGGAAGCTGGAAGAGAATGAAGCCCTTGGGGGTCGTCTGTTGATGGACTGGATCGAATTTGGCGGGCCGAAGGTCGAGAAACCATCCAGAAACGGGTTCGGTTCGACGGTGATAGACCAGATACTGGAAGCCAGTATCGATGGCGAGGTTAGCCTGGACTGGCTGCCGACCGGTCTCGTCTGCCATGTCTCCTGCCCGGCAGACAAGGTGCTCGACAAGGCGCAGAAACGCGTGCGGCAATCGCGCTCTGCGAAACAGGCGCGACAATCTGCCTCGACGGAGGCGCGCCGCGTTTTGGTTGTCGAGGACGAAATTTTGATCGGGATGGAGATTGCCGAAATTTTGAAGGATGCCGGGTTTGAGACTTTTGGACCGGTGGCGACTGTCGACGCAGCGCTGGCGCTGCTCGATGACGAGAAATGCGACGCCGCGGTGCTGGATATCAATCTGGGTCAGGAGACGTCCGAACCTGTGGCCAAGCGGCTAGCCGAAATGGGAACGCCCTATCTTTCGGTTTCGGGGCGTAGCATCGGAGACCGACCGCCGGCATTTTCGGGCGCTCCGCATCTTGCCAAACCCATACAATCGGCGCTTCTAGCGACCAAATTGGCAGATTTAATGGCGGCTTCGACCGGCAGAGCCAGCTGATAGTCGGTGATGGAGCTGCTGCGAAAGCAGCTCCATCCTATTGAAACATATCGAATATCTTAGAGATCCTGCAGGCCTGTCAGCAGTTTGTCCAGAGTTGCGGGATATTCGCGGACACGAATGCCGGTCGCATTATATATCGCGTTGGTGACGGCCGCTGCGGCACCGCAGATACCGAGTTCGCCAATTCCTTTCGCCTGGATGGGGCTGGCATATTCATCGCGTTCCTCAAGCAGGACCACTTCGATTTGCGGGACGTCGAGATTTACCGGAATATGATATTCGGCCAGATCATGATTGACGATATGGCCGTCCCGGTCATCGAAGACCAGTTCTTCGGTCAGGGCGCTGCCGATACCCCAGATCATTCCGCCATAGCATTGCGATGTGGCGGTTTTTTCGTTCAAAATCCGTCCGGCACCAAAGACACCCAACATGCGCTTCACTCTGGTTTCGCCAGTAACCGCGTTGACCGCAACTTCCGCAAAATAGGAGCCATAAGTCGCTTGCTGCAGATCTTCCAGCGTGTCGCCCGGTTCAATATGACCGATGGCCGAAATATCTTCACCGGCCAATATTTCGCTCAGCGGGCGTGCACTATTTCCAGCGCCTGCACTACCATTTGCGAGGCGCAGTCCGCTTTCCTCACAGCCCAGCTTGCTGGCAAGCGAGCGGCGTATTTCCTCGCATGCGAGGAACACTGCAGAGCCCGCGGAAGATGCGCCCCATGAACCACCCGAACCTGGTCCGGTTGGAAAGTCGCTGTCGCCAAGTTTTGTCTCGATTTTATCCGCTGGCAAGCCGAGCATCTCGCCGGCTATCTGCGTCAATATCGCATAGGTTCCGGTACCGATGTCGGTCATGTCCGTTTCGACCAATGCGGTGCCGTTGGCGTGCAGCGTCACTCTTGCTTTTGCTTCGGAGAGATTGTTGATGCGAGCAGCGCCGGCCATGCCATGGCCGATGAGCCAGTCGCCTTCGCGCAATGATCCCGGGTTCCGGTTGCGCTTGTCCCATTCAAATAGTCGGGCGCCTTCATCCAGCGCTTCGGTGAAGCGACGCGAAGAATAGGGAATGCCCTTTTCCGGGTGTTTTTCCGGAATATTCCGCTTTCTCAGTTCGACAGGATCGATGCCCGTCGCTTCGGCCAGCTCATCCATCGCATTTTCCAGCACCTGCATGCCGACTGCTTCGCCGGGCGCGCGGACCGAGCCGCCACAGGTGCGGTTGATGCGGGCCACTTCCATGCCGAGTTTGCGGTTTTCGCCGCCATAGATGAAATGTGTGGCCTGGATGACGGGCTCGTAAAAATCTTCGCCCGGAAGGTTCGACACCAGACATTCATGACCAAGGCCGGTGAGGACGCCATCTTCGTTGCAGGAAAGGCGGACATGCTGGCGGGTTTCCGATCGCCGCATGGTCGTTTCGAAGACCTGAGGCCGTGACAAGGCGACCGATACCGGCTGGCCGAGTTGCTTGGCGGCCAGAGACGCCGCTACCGCTTCTGGCGATATGCCCAGTTTGGAACCAAATCCACCGCCGACAAAGGGTGAAAGAATGCGAATATGCTCTGGAACGATGCCAAGAGAATCTGCCAATTCGTTGATGTTGAAATTGAGCATCTGATAGCTGCCGCGCAAGGTCAGCCTGTCGCCGTCCCAGCTGGCGATCGAACAATGCGGTTCCATCGCCGCGCTATTGTGACCGGGCGTGCGGTAGATTTGATCGACGGTGAAGGCAGCGTCGGTCATGGCCTGATCGAGATCACCCTGATCGAGCTGGTCATCCTCCGGCTTGTCTGTCTCGGTCTCGCTGTCTTCGGGATCGAAGGCCGCATTGGCTTCGGTTTCGTAGCTTATCTTGAGAATATTGGCAGCATGGCGTGCCTGTTCGAAACTGTCGGCGACGACCAGCGCGATCGGCTGTCCGAAATAGTCCACCTGTTTTGCCCCTTGCGGTGGGGCTTCATCCGCTGTGCCTTGAGCAGGGCGTCGCAGCAAACGGTCATCATCAATCACGGCGCGAACGCCGTTTTTCCCCACCAGACTGCCGCTGTCCAGTTCGGTCACGCGACCCTTGGATATGGTTGCACGGACCAGAACGCCGTGCAGCATATTGTCTATTTTCCACTCATGAGAATAAGTCGCCAATCCGGAAACCTTGAGGGCGCCGTCGGGACGGTTCATCGGCGTGCCGACAAGTCCCTGTGCCATATCGTCGAGCCGGTTGCGATTGTCCGGCTTGTCCATTTTGAGATGCGCGGTCATGATGCGGCTCCTGGGCTTGTGGCTTCTTTAAGAACGGAAATGAGGACACGCCTGGTCAACGGTATTTTGAAATCATTGCTGCCATGGCCTTCCGCATCGGCAAGCAACATGTCCGCCGCTTTGGCGAACAAGTCAGCGGAAGGAGCCTTGCCTTCCAGCAATTTTTCTACATCTCTGTCGCGCCAGGGCTTATGGGCCAGCCCGCCAAAGGCGATCGACGCAGAGGCGATCTTGTCGCTCTCCATCGTAATGACCGCGGCGACCGAACAAAGCGCAAATGCGTAAGATGCACGGTCACGCACCTTGCGGTATATGTGTGCAGCCTTGACTGGTGGGGGAAGGATGACGGCGGTGATCAGATCGCCGCTTTCCAGAATATTGTCCTTTTCCGGATGATCGCCGGGCAAGAGGTGGAAATCTTCGATCGGAACGTTGCGGCTTTTGCCCTTTTTATCCTCGATCTCGACAGTGGCTTTCAATGCGGTCATCGCGACCGCCATATCCCCGGGATAGGTTGCGATACAGGCATCGCTCGCTCCTAATATCGCGTGGATGCGGTTGAACCCGTTCATCGCCTGACAGCCGGATCCTGGCTCGCGCTTGTTGCATGGCATTGCCGTGTCATAGAAATAATAGCATCTGGTGCGCTGGCACAGGTTGCCGCCGGTTGTCGCCTTGTTGCGCAGTTGGCCGCTTGCGCCGGCCAATATGGCGCGAGCCAGCACGGGATAGTCGCTGCGGACGCGTTGATCGGCAGCGCAGTCGCTGTTCGTAACCAGCGCGCCGATGCGCAGCCCACCATTGTCTGTTGGCTCGATTTGTGAAAGTTCCAGCCGGTTTATGTCTACCAGCTTGTCGGGGGACATGACCTCAAGCTTCATCAGGTCCAGGAGATTTGTTCCACCTGCGATGATCGTCGCGTCTTTGGCGGCTTGTGCGGTGGCATCGGCGCTATCGGCTGCGCGGGCATAGGTGAAGGGCTTCATGACTTTCTCTCCGCAACTTCACGGATGGCATTGACGATATTGGGATAGGCAGCGCAACGGCACAGATTGCCGCTCATCCGTTCGGAAATTTCCTCATCGCTGAGCTGTTCGGAGCCTTCGAGAGTTTCCGATACGAAACTCGGCCATCCCGCTTCGGCTTCCTTGATCATCGCGGTGGCCGAACAAATCTGGCCGGGCGTGCAATAGCCGCACTGGAAACCGTCATGCGAAACGAACGCCGACTGCAGAGGCGATAGATTTCCCGGATCGCCGAGACCCTCGATCGTCGTGATTTCGTCCTGATCATGCATGCAGGCCAGCGTCAGGCAGCTGTTTACCCGACGGTCATTGATGATCACCGTACAAGCGCCGCACTGGCCATGATCGCAACCTTTCTTGGTCCCGGTCAGCCCGAGATGGTTGCGGAGGGCGTCAAGCAGCGTCACCCTTGAATCAGCTTCCAACTCGCGGCTCTCGCCGTTGATGATCAGCTCTGTGGTTTCCATTAAACTCGTCCTTCCCGTGGATGAAATATGGTTCAAATTGAATCATAGCTGCGACGATCGTTTGAAATTTTCATTCGGTGCGCTGAAGGCATTCGTCACATATTATGTGATCCAACGTGCTTATTTGTGAAAGGTTCCGCAGGAATTGGGAATGAAGCAAACTTGACTGGATGGATGGAAACTTTGGACCTGGTTGTTATATATCATGCGCAGACAGTATAAGTTGCCGCAACGGAAAGCCCGGCTTCAGTCACTGGAACTTTCTTGCCTTTATATTCTCTTTAATTGCCGGTAATTGCCGCTCTTATTTGTTGATCAGGATCATCTATGGCCGCTTCCCATCTCCAACCGTTTGACGCCGCCGCCATATTGGTATCGCTGGCGGCGATACTCGGTTATCTCAATCACCGGTTTCTCAAGCTGCCATCCTCGATCGGTCTGACCATCATGGGGGCGGTCGCTTCGCTGATGGTGATCGGCATCGACTGGATGCTGCCGGGCAGTTCGATGTCGGAGAATGTGCTGGGTTTCCTTGCGGGGATCGATTTTCACGATACGTTGATGGAGGGGATGCTGTCCTTCCTGCTGTTTGCCGGTGCGCTGCACGTCGACTGGGCGGACATGAAGCGGGGGCGCTGGCCAATATTGTTGCTGAGCACGATCGGGGTCGGCATATCGACGGTCATCGTCGGCAGCGGCTTCTATTTTATCGCCGGGCTTTTCGACATTGAAATCGGCTATTTATGGTGCCTCGTTTTTGGCGCGCTGATCAGTCCAACCGATCCGGTTGCGGTGATTGGCGTATTGAAGCGCGCTGCTGTCCCGCCGACCTTGCAGGCGACAGTGGCTGGTGAAAGCCTGTTCAATGACGGTGTCGGCGTTGTCGTGTTTGGCATATTGCTGACCGCGGCTCTGGGTAGCTCGGAATTTTCTGCAGGCCATGCTGCACTCGATTTTGTCACCGAGGCCGGCGGCGGCGCGCTGCTCGGCGGTATCGTTGGCTGGCTGGGCTTCCGGGCGATGCGGTCGATCGATGAATATAATGTCGAGGTGATGATCTCGCTCGCGGTGGTCATGGGTGGCTATAGTCTTGCCCATTTCCTGCATGTCAGCGGGCCGGTGGCGATGGCTGTCGCGGGGCTGCTGATCGGCAATGCCGGCGTCAAGCTGGCGATGAGTGATATAACACGTGATTATCTGCTCAAATTCTGGGCCCTGGTCGACGAGCTGCTCAACGCGGTATTGTTTTTCCTGATCGGTCTCGAGGTGATTGCGGTGGCGCCGACACTGGTTCTTATCCTGACCGGTATCGCCACTATTCCGCTGGTAATCGGGGCACGGATTGCCGGGGTGGGTCTGCCATTATTCGCGCTGCGTCCGTTCCAGTCGCTCGGCACTATGGCGATACCGACATTGGTGTGGGGCGGGTTGCGCGGCGGTATCTCGATCGCGCTGGCGCTGTCCTTGCCAGAAGGACCCGCGCGCACGGTGATCCTGTCGGTGACTTATGTCGTCGTCTTATTCTCGGTGATCGTACAGGGCGGCACGATCAGCGGACTGATCGACCGGCTCAAGCAGCGCAACAAGGATATCACCGAGGCTGACGCGGAAGAGGCGAGGGCAGAAGGTCCTTAGCCGTATGGCGACAATAGTTCATTCTGTTTCGAGGCTTTTGGAGACAGACTCGATCAGCTGCGCGATGCGGGTGACCCGTGCGGGCAGGGTGCGGCCCTTTCGAAAGGTCAGCCACAGGTTATGGCGCAGACGGTGGGGGAGCGGTGCGACGTGAAGCTTGTGTTTGTCGGGGTAACTGCTGACGCCGCTTCTCGGTAGTAAAGTATATCCAATGCCATGGGCGACCGGCGAAGGGATCTGGCTGATCTGATTGACAAAGCTGCGGACGCGCAAATGATCCGATCCCTGAAATTCTTCGGGAAAGTTCAGCGAGAAAAGTTCGTCGGCATAGGAAAATCCGTCGGGATGGGCGACGAAACCAAGTCTTTCGAGTGCCTGAAAGCTGATCGCTGATTGCGCTAGATCGTCGGGCAGCACCAGACAGAGCTCTTCTTGTCCGAGATGTTGGGCCGCAAGACGTGGATGGCGCGGATCATGGTCCGCAATGCCAAGATCGAACCGCCCCTCCAGTACACCGGCCAAAACCTGGTCCTGCGGGGTAGCCTCTAGTCTTATGGTCAGATCGGGAGACGCCTGCATCTCCGAGAAGATATGCGGGTAGAGCAGCATCGCAAAGCTGCCCGAACAAGCGATGGTCACCTCTCCAACAGCCGGATCATCTTGCAGGACTGTCTCTCGCAGAGCCTTCTCTTCAGCCCGTCTGGCACGGCCGAAGGCGAGGACCGCTTCTCCTGCCGGTGTCGGGCTGAAGCTCTTGCCTTGCTGCGAGATCAGCGGTTGCCCGACCTGGGATTCCAGCTTGCGCAAATGCTGTGACACGCCCGGTTGAGTCATGTTCAGAAGATGAGCGGCCTTGGTAAAGTGACCGGTTTCGCAAAGCACGACGAAGCTTTCCAGCCATTGGGAATTTAACATCATCTATTACTATACGTTATGTAAAAGCAATGAAATGATTATTTCAAACAATCGTCTGCTCTGGCTATCCTCGCCGGTATAGCAATTGAAAGGACTATATCATGCTTCCATCACCTCGCGCTTTTTCACATATCGGCCTGTCTGTTCCCGACCTTGATGCTGCGGTAAAATTCTACACCGAGACGCTTGGTTTCTACACCATCATGGAGCCTTCCACGATCACCGAGGATGCCAGCGCCATCGGCCAGATGTGTACCGATGTCTTCGGTCCCGGCTGGAAGCGGTTGCGCATCGCGCATCTGTCGACCGCTGACCGGATCGGTTTCGAACTGTTCGAATTTGACGGCAATCACGCGCCCGAAGAAAATCTGTCTTTCCGGCAACATGGTACCTTTCATTTCGCCATTCAGGATCCCGATCTTGAAGGCCTGCTGGAAAAAATCATTGCGGCAGGCGGCAAGCAGCGGATGCCGGTGCGCGAATATTTCCCCGGCGAAAAGCCCTACCGCATGGTCTATGTCGAGGACCCGTTCGGGATTGTCTTCGAGCTTTACAGCCACAGCTATGAGCTGACCTATTCTGCCGGCGCCTATTCGTGAAAGCGACGCCCATCGATGCCCGGTCTTCGGTCCGGGACTGAACGACCGGGACTGGGCCGCGCAACCAAAGGGCCGGAAGTGCGTTGGTCCTGAGAAGAAAAAATAAAATATAAAAGGCAAATCTATGGAAATTTTAATGGTCCTCACATCGCACGATCAGCTTGGCGACACCGGCAAGAAGACCGGCTTCTGGCTCGAGGAATTTGCCGCGCCTTATTATGTGTTCAAGGATGCTGGCGCGGGTATCACGCTTGCTTCCCCCAAAGGCGGTCAGCCGCCTCTGGATCCGTCGAGCGACACGGATGATGCCCAGACCGACGATACGAAACGGTTCAAGTCTGACGAAGCCGCACAAAAGGAGCTTGCCAATACAGCTGTGCTTTCTGCCGTTTCTGCGGATGAATTTGATGCGATCTTCTATCCCGGTGGTCACGGTCCGCTTTGGGATCTGGCAGAAGATCGTGACAGCAAGGCGTTGATTGAAGCTTTCGCTGAAAGCGATCGTCCCTTTGGCGCTGTCTGCCATGCGCCGGCTATATTCAAACATACCAAGGATGCCGATGGCAAGCCGCTGGTATCGGGTAGGAAAGTGACCGGCTTTACCAATACGGAAGAAGAAGGCGTTGGCCTGACCGATGTCGTGCCTTTTCTGGTCGAGGATATGCTCAAAGAAAATGGCGGCGACTATCGCAAGGGAGAAGATTGGGCTTCGTTCGTTGTCGTCGATGGCAAGCTGGTGACCGGCCAGAATCCCGCGTCGTCGGCTGAGGCCGCGCGTCAAATGCTCGGCCTCCTATAAGCAGCAAGAAACGGAGCGACTTATGAATATCCTCATCGCCGGCGCGACCGGCAACACCGGGCTACGCCTGGTCGACCAGTTAAAGAGCAACGGTCATTCGCCTATCGCGTTGGTGCGGGAATCTTCGGACACGAAATCTTTGCCCGACGATGTCACCCTGCGCCAAGGCGATCTGACCGATCTTCAAGATGGCGTCTGTAACGGATGTGATGCCGTGATCTTTGCCGCAGGATCCGGCGGTTCGACCGGGCCGGAAATGACCGACAAGGTCGACCGGGACGGTGCCAAGCGGCTGATCGACCTGGCCGCCGCAGCAGGTGTATCGCGCTTTGTCATGCTGAGCAGTGCCGGCGCGGACGATCCGGATCCCGGCAGCGACCTCGCCCATTATCTGCAGGCAAAGCACAAGGCAGACGAGCATCTGAAAGCTTCGGGTCTGAGCTATGCCATCATCCGGCCCGTCAGTCTGACGGATGATGATGGCCATCGCGATATGCGTTTTGGTGACGAAGTCGATCCACAGGGAAAGGCGGCTCGTGGCGACGTCGCTGCGGTACTGGCAAATGCGGTGGATGACAGTGAATGGACCGGCAAGGCGCTGCTGATGCAGTCTGTCATGGCGGGCGCTGGGAGATCCTGATATTCCAAGCGGCCGAGACCGATTGCCAAATCTCAGCAACAGTTGATCGGTAAAATATTCCGAAGGGAAACGGATCATGACCATTGCAGTAACGGCTGTCTCCGGACAATTGGGAGGCGAAATCGCTGGTGCACTGGGTGATCTGGCTAGCCGATCAAATATTGTCGGACTGGCTCGCAGCCCGGACAAGGCGAAAGATCTCGATATTGAAATTCGCCCAGGCGACTATAACGATCGCGAACAACTAACTATTTCTTTGACCGGCATCGATACGCTGATCCTTGTCTCGGGAATGGCGCCGCCTGATGAACGTATCGGTCAGCACAGGAATGTCCTGGCTGCAGCGACTGCAGCAGGAGTTGGAAAGATCGTCTACACCAGCATTCAGGGCGCGGAAACGGGCACAGATTTCTCGCCGATTGTACAAAGCAACCGCCAGACCGAGGCTGACATCCGGGCGAGCGGGCTGGACTGGGCCATAGGCCGCAACGGCATCTATATCGAACCGGATGTCGAATATATCGATAGCTATAAGGCCCGGGGTGAAATCGCCAATTGTGCCGGTGACGGGAAATGCGGTTATACGACCCGCCCGGAGCTGGCTCAGGCCTATGCCCATATGGCGATCGAGCCGCGTCACAGTCATCAGACATATAATCTGCACGGCGAACTGATCACGCAGAGGCAACTGACCGATTTTCTAAACCAGACATTTGACACCGCGCTCTCCTATCACCCGATGTCCGTTCCCGACTATCGTGAGCAACGGATCGCCGAACTGGGTCCGTTTCTTGGAATGATTATCGCAGGCATTTACGAAGGTATCCGCAATGGAGCGAACGACCGGGCCAACGATTTCGAAGCGGCAACGGGTCGGCAGCATCAGAAATGGGAAGATTATTTCCGGTCAATTGCGATTTGAGAAATCGGGTTGAGAATCGGGCAAGCATATATATTTTTTGCCAAGGTCACACAGCTTCCGGGCTGTCGTTGGATTCATGCAAAACAGGCCGGCAAATAGCAACGAGACTGCGATGGTGAACGGATTGCGTTCGCGATATCTGAAAATTCGCGCGAAACAGCAAAATGGCCAGGTAAGTTATTGGTATCTAGTGAAAAAACTGGATCCCCCGTGAGGATTCGAACCTCAATTAACGGAGTCAGAGTCCGTGGTATTACCATTATACGACAGGGGAGTGCCGGTGCGCGGCAATAGGCAGGGAGTCGCTCAGGGTCAAGCCCTTTGGTGGTGACTAGGCCGCAATTGGTTCGAGCAGTTGTGGACCATTGTTGCGGTTGCTGTTGACCGCGTCGGATATCTGGACCGCAGACAAGTCCCCCCGATACGGCACAGCAAGATTTCCGGCTTCGTCCCAATCGCTCTCCAGCCAGGTGTCAATGTCCGATTGTTCAAGAATCGCAGGCGCGCGGTCGTGAATGGCGGCGAAGTTCGCAGGCGCTGCGGTAGTGATTACTGCATAGCTATCGATGTCCAATTGGTCATTATGTGTCCACAGGCCGGCGAGCAGCATCGTCTGGTGATCGCTTCTCTCGACCTTGTAGGGCGTCTTTGTCTGGCCATGGCGCTGCCACTCGTAGAAACCCGAAACTGGGATGATGCAGCGATGCTTGCCCAGCAGCGGTTTGAATGACGGTTTCTCCTCCAGCGTCTCAGTTCGGGCGTTGATCATTCTGGCGGCATATTTCGTGTCCTTGGCCCAGTGCGGTACCAGACCCCATTGCATCGGCTGCAACAGCCTCTGGCCAGCGCGATTGACGCATACCGGCACCATCTGGGTCGGGCAGATATTATAATTGGGCTGGAAGTTGCTGTTCGGCGGCGGCTGGACGATCGCCAATATGTCGCGATATTCCGCCCAGGTCAGTTCTTCATGGCTAAATTTGCGTCCGCACATGATATTTTCCGTTCGACAGGGTTACCGCCCCTTGCGTCAAAGGCGCTGCGGGGTTATCTTCCAAGGCAAGTACCGGCGGTATTATCCGATCCGGAGAACATAAGAGTACGGTCATGGCGGATCAAGCATCCCCATCGCCGCAAGATGCAAACGGCGGATCATCCGCAAGGAAATCCCGCCCGAACCCTGCGGCGACACATAACGGACAGAGTAGAGTTGCGTCTTCCGTCCATCCAGGCCCCGCGCGCTGGCCCAAATTGCGGTCCTATGCAGCGATAGATCTGGGTACCAACAACTGCCGGTTGCTGGTGGCAAAGCCGTCGTCGGACGGCTTCATCGTCACCGATGCCTTTTCGCGTGTCGTGCGGCTGGGCGAAGGACTGGTCGAATCCGGTAAAATCAGCAGCCGGGCGATGGACAGAGCGGTCGCCGCTCTGTCCATCTGCGCCGACAAACTGCGGCGTCGCAATGTGACGCTTGCCCGGTCGGTGGCTACCGAAGCCTGTCGGCGGGCCAGCAACGGCGATAAATTTATCGAACGGGTGCGGCGCGAAACCGGCATTGCGCTAGACGTGATCACTGCAGAGGAAGAAGCGCGGCTGGCGGTTCTCGGCTGTCATATTCTGCTGGAGCCAGGCGAAGGGCCAGCGCTGATTTTTGATATTGGCGGCGGTTCGACCGAACTGGTGCTAGTCGACACAAGCGGTTCGGCGCCGGAAATTCTCGATTGGCAGAGCGCGCCCTGGGGCGTTGTCTCGCTAACCGAAAGCGAGAAATTCGATGGCGAAGACCCGGTCGCGCGCAAAGAGGCTTTTGCCGCGATGCGAGCGCGGGTGACGGATAGTTTTGCCAGTTTTGCCGCACGTTTGCCAAGAATGGACCAGTGCGACTATCGCTTGCTTGGTACGAGCGGTACCGTGACGACGCTGGCCAGCCTGCATCTGAAACTGCCGCAATATGATCGCAAGGTGATCGACGGTTTGATCGTGCCAACGGAATCGATGCGGGAAATCAGCAATATGCTGGCCCATGCTTCGCCAGAGGAGCGAGCGGACATACCGTGTATCGGCCGGGAACGCGCCGATCTGGTGGTTGGCGGCTGCGCGATTCTGGAATCAATCTTCGATATCTGGCCAGCCAGCCGTGTCGGCGTGGCAGATCGCGGCATTCGCGAAGGCATATTGCGCTCGCTAATGTCGGCTAACGAACGGCGGTCAGCACGATGAGCAGGGGTAGATCAGGGACCCGGCAGAAGGTCAAAACCGCCAAGGGCCGGAAAATCGGCTCCACGCGCTGGCTCGAGCGGCAGCTCAACGATCCTTATGTCAAACAGGCAAGGGCCGAGGGCTATCGCTCTCGTGCAGCCTATAAATTGCTCGAACTGGACGAGCGCTTCAAACTGGTGCGCAACGCCAAGGCAGTGGTTGATCTGGGCATTGCACCGGGCGGTTGGGCCCAGGTGATGCGCAAATTTGCGCCCAAGGCTGCAATCGTCGGAATTGATCTGCTCGATGTCGATCCGATTGAAGGGGTTACCATCTTCAAGATGGATTTCATGGATGATGCCGCGCCCGACATGCTGATCGAAGCGCTCGGCAGCGCACCGGACCTGGTATTATCCGATATGGCCGCCAATACGGTTGGCCACCAGCAAACCGACCATTTGCGGACAATGGGTCTCGTCGAGGCAGGCGCTTATTTTGCGGTTGATAATCTGCAAAAGGGCGGCGCCTTTGTCGCCAAGGTGCTCGCTGGCGGAACCGACAATGAGCTGCTGACCCTGCTTAAGAAACATTTTGAAGTGGTCAAACATGCCAAACCACCAGCGAGCCGCAAGGGCTCGTCCGAATGGTATGTGATAGCCCAGGGATTCAAGGGCAGGGCGGAAGACGGCTAATTGGCGGCCCGCGCTTTCGCGATCATGGCTTTCAGCCCGTCAAAGCCGATAGCCCCGACTTCCGACTGATTGCCTACTACCCAGGCCGGAGTGCCGGTGAAGCGCATTTGCTGGGCGATTGCGATATTATTCTCGATTTCACGCTTGGCCTCGGGTGAAGCGATAAAAGCCCGTGCAGCAGCCATGTCGAGACCGACTTCGGTGGCAGCGGCTTCGATCGTCGAAGGAGTCGGGCGGCCAGTGGCAAACATGGTTTTATGAAACGCGTAATATTTACCCTGTTTGGCAGCAGCCAGCGCCATCAATGCTGCGTCATTGCTCGCCTCGCTCAGGATGGGGAGTTCACGGAACACGACTTTGACATTCTTGTCCTCGGCAATCATTTTGGCGATATCGCGCTCGGTCTGTTTGCAATAGGGGCAGTTGAAGTCGGAATATTCAACGACAATGACATCGCCATTGGGATTGCCGGCAAAGGCGTTCCCGGCAAAGGGCTTTTCGATTTGCGCGCGAACGGCATCAATAGCGCCAGCCTTCTGGCGGCTCTGCAATATTTCGACCGCTTCCGGAATAATCTCGGGATTCTTCAGAATATAGTCGCGTACAATCGCCTCAATGGCTTTTTGTTCCTTGGCATCAATGCCCGCCGCCAAAACCGCTGCGCTGACTTCTTCGGTCGAGGAAGTGCTTCCGGCTTGCCAGAACCAAACGCCCAATGCCGCTGCTATGGCCAGTCCGCCACCTGCCATAATCATCCACTTTCTATCTTTATTGTCATCCACAATCGGCGTCTTTCTTTGAAGGGTGGGCATTGGCCATGGCGGCACGGCTTGTCCAGCCAAAATGGCCCCGCATGGCGCTCATGGTCTAACGGCGACGGCTGTCTTTTTCGAATTCGGCCTTGGCGATGAAGGAAATATCCTGCGCCCGGATCCAGTCCGGGGTGTTTTCCGCAATGCCGGCCATGGCAATCTGCGAACTGCGGATGGCGCTGGCATAATTGCCATCGAGCAAAGAGCTTTCCGCCGTTGCCAGTTGCGCGCGCGGCATATCGCCCTGCTGCGAATAGACCACGCCCAGCTGGTACCAGGCAAAAGGGTTGCGATTGTCCTTGTGGACCGCGGCTTTCAGAACTTGTGTGGCCTCATCGAAATATTGCGGGTCTTCGGTTGCGATCAGGGCATGGCCGAACAGGCTAGCGATCAGTGGCTGGTTGTTGGTCAGTTGAACGGACCTGCGCAAGGATTTCAGTGCTTCGTCCGGTTTGCCGGATTCGAGCAGGATCTGGCCTTGCAGCTCGAGGAAATAGGGATCGTCCGGTGCGGACTTGAGGAGGTTGTTGACCTCGTAAAGCGCGCGATCCGGATAGGCGCTCTTGTGCCATGCATAGGCGCGGGCATAGCGGGCAGGGACCGATTGGTCGCTTTCCGGATATTTGCGCAAGGTCACCGCAGGGTCTGAGGTAAAGCCGAGCAGCTTGGCTTTGACTCGCTGGAAGCGGGCTTCGATCTCGGGGTCGGATGGCTTGTCCCAGGCCGGATCTATCTGATAAACTTCCCTCAGTAGGCTGACGCGTTCGCCAGACAGGGGATGGGTTCGTCCGTAGCTGTCCTCTTGCGGGATGCCGAGGCGGAATTCATAATTTTGCAGTTTCTTGAAAAAGTCGATCGACCCTCTGCCGGAAATACCCGCTTCGCCAAGATAGCGAGCGCCAGCGGAATCGGCGGATCGTTCCTGCACGCGGCTGAAGGCAAGAAACTTGCCCATGGCGGCTTGCTGGCCTGCGGCCAATATCCCCATTCCGGCTTCACCGGCTCCGGCAGCAACGGCAGCGGCACCCAGAACCAGGCTGAGAATGGTAATTCCGGTGGCTGTTTTTACGCCTTCGTTGAACCGGATGATATGCCCGCCGGTGATATGACCGAGTTCATGGGCCATGACCCCCTGGACTTCATTGGCGCTGTCCGCGGTTTCAATGAGACCGGAGTAGAAATATATCCGCTGACCACCAGCGACAAAGGCGTTGATCTCGTGGTCGTTGATCAGGATCACCTCGACTTCGTCGGCATCCAGTTCGGATACCGCTACCAGTGGCGCGACCATGTCGGAGAACAAGGCTTCGGTTTCAGCATCGCGCAAAATCGACTGGGCGGCGACCGGTTGTACGATGATTGATACCATTGCCAGAAAGGCAATGATGAAACGGGTCGGACGGCCTGCAGCTGGCAGGCCGATGCGGGAAATTGAAACAGCAAATATATTGCGCATGAAATTCCTCAGCCTGAAAGTCCGGTTCGATCCGTGCCCCCTGACATTACCCGCCTGAACCAAGGATGAAAACTATATTGTTCCCGCCAGAGATATCTGGCGGGAACAATATTTTGTTTCAGTTATCCGAACGTCCGTTGCCACCAGCCCTGACGGGGTGAACCGTCACTCGACTCCGTGGCGTCGCTATCGGACGTTTTGGCAACGGCATCGTCTTTAGGCTTGGCAGCTGCTCTAGGTTTCCGCGGCTTGGCAGGCGCTTTTTCCTTGGCTTCTTTTGGCGCTTCCGGGGCGGCTTTTGGCGCTTCCGGTGCGGCGTTGTCAGACGCCTCGGGGCTATCTGCCTTTTTGGCCCGTGCTCTCGGTGCGCGTTTTACCGGTGGCTTTTTCTCGACGGTTGCGTCAGCGGCCTCGCCATTGGTTTCCGCAGCCGGTGTGGCAGCGGTCGCCTTGGCTTTGCGCGGTGCGCGGCGCCGTTTCGGCTTTTCCTCAGCCGCTTCGGCTACCGGCTCTGTGCTTGCTGCTGGCTGTTCAGCCGGAGCTTCGCTTTTGGCAGAGCGGCGTCTTCCGCGCGGCTTGGCTTCGGCTTTCTCTTCGCCACCGGTCTCAGCTTCGACTACCGGCGCAGCATCAGCCTTGCGGGCGCTGTTGCGGCGCGAGCGAGGTTTTGGCTTCTCGGCCTGTTCGCCAGCATCCGTGTCATTTGGCTGCGCGGCCGCTTCGCCGCTATTCTCCGCATTGTCGCCGGAGTTGTTTTCGCCGCCATTTTCGGAATTGCCGGATTCAGAACGATCACCACCGCGGTTGCGTCTGCCCCGCCGACGCCGTTTGCGTTTTGGCCGTTCTTCGCCGTCGTTCCGGTCGCCACGTTCTGAACGGTCTCCACGTGCTTCCCGTTCTTCCGTTTCTACGGTTTCCGCTTCTTCGACCTGATCATCATCATCGTCTTCGTCAACAATGGGTTCAAATTTCGGCATGTTCTTCGGCGGGCTGCCAGAGGTCTGGATTTCCATCCGGGCCCCTTCGGTTTCGCCATCGGGCACGATTTCGATCGAGACGCCGTAACGTTGCTCGATATCCTCGATTTCGTGACGCTTGCTGTTCAGCACATAGATACAGGCTTCCTGGCTGGTGCGCAGGCTGATCATGCTGGCCTTGCCCTTGGCAGCTTCTTCTTCCAGCAGGCGGAGCGCCGACAGGGCAGAAGACGATGCCGTCCGGACCAGTCCGGTGCCTTCGCAATGCGGGCAGACTTTGGTCGAGGCTTCAAGCACGCCGGTGCGCAGACGCTGGCGGCTCATTTCCATCAGGCCGAAGCTTGAAATCCGTCCGACCTGGATCCGTGCGCGATCATTTTTCAGCGCGTCGCGCATCGCCCGTTCGACTTTGCGGACATTGCCGCTGCGGTCCATGTCGATAAAATCGATCACGACCAGCCCGGCCATGTCGCGCAGTCGCAATTGACGTGCGATTTCGGCGGCGGCTTCCATATTGGTCTTGACCGCGGTGGCTTCGATACCATGTTCGCGGGTCGAGCGTCCGGAGTTGATGTCGATCGACACCAGAGCTTCGGTGGGGTTGATCACCAGATAGCCACCGGATTTCAGCTGGACTTCCGGCGAATACATCGCGGACAGTTGATCCTCGACGCCATAGCGCTGGAACAAAGAGACCGGATCGGCGTAGCTCTTCACCCGCTTGCTGTGGCTTGGCATCAGCAGCTTCATAAAATTCTTCGCCGCCGTATAGCCGCTTGCGCCTTCGACCAGCACTTCCTCGATCTCGCGATTGTAAATGTCGCGGATCGCGCGTTTGACGAGGTCGCTGTCGCTGTGGATCAGGCTTGGCGCAGTAGCGCTCAGGGTTTTTTCGCGGATTTCGTCCCACAGCCGAGCGAGATAATCAAAGTCGCGCTTGATTTCCGGCTTGGTCCGGGAAAGTCCGGCGGTGCGAACGATACAGCCCATGCTGGTCGGCAGATTCAGGTCGGAGATAATCGATTTCAGCCGTTTGCGATCGCCAGCATTGTTGATCTTACGGCTGATGCCGCCGCCGTGGGAAGTATTTGGCATGAGCACGCAATAGCGACCGGCCAGGCTCAGATAGGTGGTGAGCGCAGCGCCCTTATTGCCGCGTTCTTCCTTGACGACCTGAACGAGGACAACCTGCCGCCGCTGGATAACGTCCTGGATCTTGTATCGTTTGCGCAGAGCCATGCGTTTCTGGCGCGCCTGATCGCTGGCTTTCGGCATGCTGCCTTTGCCGCGACCACGGGGATTGCGACCACCGCGTCCGCGGCGGCCTCCGCTCTTGCCTTTATTCTCGCCATTGCCTTCGGATGAATCGTCCTCGGACTCGTCATCATCCTCGTCATCTTCGTCGTCGTCATTATTTTCTACCGGGATTTCGCCTTCGGTAACGTCGATTGTGTCGACGCTTTCATCCTGATCGACTTCGACCAGAGCGGTATCGAGTTCTTCGGTGGCTTCGCTGCGCACCATGTCGGCGGGCGAATCTTCCTCTTCCTCTTCCTGAGCGCGCAGAGCGGCTTCTTCGGCCGCATGTTCGGCTTCTTCTGCCAGCAGCCGTTCGCGATCCTCTCTCGGAATCTGATAATAGTCGGGGTGGATTTCGGAAAAGGCGAGAAATCCGTGGCGATTGCCACCATAGTCCACAAAGGCAGCCTGCAGCGACGGTTCGACGCGGGTTACTTTTGCTAGATAGATATTGCCTTTAAGCTGTTTATGGTCGGAAGATTCAAAATCAAATTCTTCAATTTTGTTCCCTTTTACGACCGCCACCCGGGTTTCTTCCTGGTGGCGCGCGTCGATTAGCATGCGCGTTGTCATTCAATAGTCTCCTGGCATGGCACAGAAGGCCGGAGCCCGTCTGGGCCATGCGATATAATAGGGATGACGGGTGTTCGCGCGCGGTCCTTTGATTAGGGGCGGGCGGCGTCATCCGGTTGATTTGAAATATTTCAGATAAAAATGCGTCTGCAACAACTGCATGGCCCTGGCCGTTAGCCAAAGTCGTTCCGCCCGTGGAAGCGCTTCCGAAACGGAGAGCTTCAAAGCCGGAAATGTCATGCCTCATGTTGCGTCAACCTGGTAGATGCCGAATGATTTTCGGCATTTAGACGAACCGCTTCAGGAATCTTCCCGAATGGTTCAAACAGCGTGCTAGCACCGCTCACACTGATCGGCAACACAAACTGTGACAAACCGGAAACATGACCGGCAAGATACTCTTCCCCGCATTCATGGCTAACGCACCGTTAACCGCGTCATTTCATGGGGCGTTACCAAAGCATCCTTAATGCCGTCTTCACTCCGATTTACGGTGTGATTTAGGCAGGAAGCTAGAATCTATGAAATTTGACTGGACCCAAAAGGCCCGCAGGATGCATAAGCCAGCCATGGCACTGGCAACAATTCTTGTAACCGCATTACTGACGACAAGTCCGGTCGAGGCCGGTTCGATCAGCCGGATTGAAGCCAGTGGTTCGCAAATTACCGTTTCTTTTGATGATCTGGTGGAAGGGGCGTCGACCTTTTCCTTGATTGGGCCCGACCGCATCGCGATCGATGTGCAGGGCGGCAAGGCGGGGCGGGGTGGCTCCGCGTCGGGCATCGTCAAATCGGTGCGCCAGGGACAATATAACGCGAATACCGCACGGATCGTGTTCGATCTCGATCGACCGGCGGTAGTTACCAACGGTGGCTTTTCGAAAGATGGCAAGAGCCTGACGCTCAGCCTGCAAACCGTCGGGCAGAACCAGATCGCGACCGGTCGGAAATCCTTCCTGCCGCCGGTGAATTTTCGGGCCGAGCCGCCGAAGGAAAATTATAGCGTCAAAATGTCGCTGGGCAAGCCGCGCGATTCTGTCAGCCTGCCCAAGATTTACGGACCAAATGACCGGAACCGACCCTTGGTGGTGATCGATGCAGGACATGGCGGACACGATCCGGGAGCCATTTCCCCTCATGGTGATGCGCGCGAAAAAAATGTGACTCTGGCTATCGCACGAGCGATCCGCGACCGACTGGTCGCAGGTGGCAGAGTACGGGTAGCATTGACCCGGGATAGCGACGAGTTTCTCGTGCTCGAAGAACGTTATGGCATCGCCCGCCGGCTCGACGCAGATCTGTTCATGTCGATCCACGCCGATGCTGCCGGCAATGAGACGGCTTCCGGAGCGACTGTCTATACATTGTCCGAAGTTGCCTCTGATCGCGAAGCTGCCAAGCTGGCTTCGCGCGAAAACAAGGCCAATATCATCAATGGCATCAATCTCGGCGGAGCGACGCGGGACGTTTCATCGATCCTGATTGACCTCACCCAGCGTGAAACCATGAATGTCTCCGCCGATTTTGCCAAATTGCTGCATCGCGAAAGCAGTCGTCAAATGGCTTTCCGCAAAATTCCGCATCGCTATGCGTCCTTCGTCGTGCTCAAGGCACCCGATACGCCTTCGGTATTGTTCGAGACCGGCTATCTGACCAATAGAGAAGATGTCGCCTTCCTGAATTCCCGGCAAGGCCGGACCAAGGTCGCTGCCGGTGTTGCGAGCGCCATCGAGTCACATTTTGCCCGAAAACTGGCGATGCGCTGACGAGAATTTGACGGTGTAAAATTACCGGCTCGTCCCGCCTGTGGGCAGTGCGCATTTTTCATCGATAATCGCTGGAAAATGGTTGCGAGGCGGTTTAGGAAGCGCAGCCTATGGTAAATGATGCGTCAGATACGGCTGGAGAAAGTCTCGCCTACAAGCTTGAACGAAGCACAGGCAGCTTTTTCGAGCGTATCGAGAAATTCTGGCAGAAGAAATGGTTTCGCTTGCTCGCGGCCTTTCTCGCCCTCTGTGTCCTGGGCTGGCTGCTCGTCTGGCTAGTCTTTGCTCGCGATCTGCCCGATGCGACTGCGCTGCGAACCTATGAGCCGCCTCTGCCGACGATGGTGCGTGCCTATGATGGTGAACCGGTGCACAGCTATGCCCGTGAACGACGCGTGCAGCTTGAATTTTCGGAATATCCTGCGCTGCTGGTGCGCGCCTATCTGGCGGCGGAAGACCGTACCTTTTTTGAACATGGCGGGCTGGACTATCCTGGCATCGCGACGGCAATCCTGACCAATATTACCAATAGCGGACGACCGGTCGGCGCCTCCACAATCACTCAACAGGTTGCGAAGAATCTGCTGTTAAGCGGCGAAGTGTCCTATCGCCGGAAAGTGCGAGAAGCGATTCTCGCCTATCGGATCGAGGACGTGCTGTCCAAAGAGGAAATTCTCGAGCTCTATCTCAATCAGATATTCCTCGGTCGTAACGCTTATGGCGTACAAGCCGCTGCCCAGGCCTATTTTGGCAAGGATGTCGACGCGCTTGCCTTGCACGAAATCGCCTATCTGGCGATCTTGCCGAAAGGTCCGTCCAACTATCGCCCGGAAGTGCACGAACAGCGTGCGATCACGCGGCGCAATTGGGTTCTCAAAGGAATGCTTGAAAATGGCTGGATCACTTCCGGGCAATTTGAGGCAGCGTCGGCACAGCCACTTGGTGCGATTTCCCGTTCCGGTCCCCGTTTCGAACGGGTTGGTGGTTATTTTATCGAGGAAGTTCGCCGCCAGCTGATCGAGCAATTTGGCGAGAATGAGAAGGCCGGGCCTTATAGCGTCTATTCCGGCGGGCTATGGGTGCGTACTTCGCTGAACCCGGAATTGCAGGAATATGCCAAGGATGCCCTGCGCGGCGGTTTGCTGCGTTACAGCAGCGGCAAGGGGTGGAGCGGTCCGATCAACAAGATCGAGATTGATGACCAATGGGCCCAGCGTCTTGCTTCGACTTTTATCAATACAGATTTCGCCAACTGGCAGATCGCCGTTGCGATCCGTCCGACCGGAGGCGGCGCAGAGATTGGCTTTCAGGATGGCACTACGGGCCGGATAAATTCGGTTCCCAGCGCGTTGAAGGCTGGAGATATTATCGCCGTGAGTCCGTTGGGCGGCAGCAGCTTCCGGCTCGAGAATGTTCCGGAAGTCTCTGGTGGCATGGTTGTCCAAAACCCCCGCAATGGCCGGATATGGGCGATGCAGGGCGGGTTTGATGATCGGATGAGTTCGTTCAACCGGGCGACCCAGGCGGAGCGCCAGCCGGGTTCGACGATCAAGCCCTTTGTCTATGCCACTGCGCTGGAACACGGCATGACACCTGCGACTCTGATCGCCGATGCCCCGTTCTGCGTTTATCAGTCGGCCTCTCTGGGGCGCAAATGTTTCCGCAATTTCGGCAATTCGCGCGGCGCTGGCGAGCAGACCCTGCGCTGGGGTGTCGAGCAATCCCGAAATTTGATGACCGTCCGCGCCGCCAATGATGCGGGTATGGAAAATGTCGTCAAGACGATCAAGACTATGGGAATAGGCGACTATAAGCCTTATCTGGCCTTTGCCCTTGGCGCTGGCGACACCACGGTGATGAAGCTGACCAACGCTTATTCGATGCTTGCCAATCACGGACGGGAACTGAAGCCGACGGTGATCGACTTTGTCCAGGACCGTCAGGGCAAGGTTATTTTCCGCGCTGACAAACGGACCTGTGAAGATTGTAATCGTCGCGACTGGGACGGACAGCCCATGCCGCGTCCGCGTCCTGCCGGAAAACAATTGATGGATCCGATGACAGCCTATCAGATGATCGACATCCTGCAGGGTGTGATCACCCGCGGCACCGCTCAGAATTTGAGAAGTCTCGACCGGCCTCTGTTCGGCAAGACCGGTACAACCAGCGGTCCGACCAACGTATGGTTCGTCGGCGGGTCACCCGATATGGTGGCCGGCGTCTATCTCGGCTATGATCAGCCGCGTAACATGGGCGGCTATGCACAAGGTGGCACGCTGGCCGCGCCCATCTTCCGGCGCTTTGCCGAGCGGGCGATGGCCGGCATGCCGAAAACCCCGTTTGTCGCGCCCAAAGGCGTTCGCATGGTTCGCGTTGATCGCAGGACCGGAAAGCGCGTCTATGGCGGATGGCCAACCGATGATCCAAAGTCTGCAGTGATCTGGGATGTATTCAAGCCGGAAACCGAGCCCCGCCGTTCGATCCGCAAGGACGAACTGCTGGCGCGGCTGGAAGCGCGCAAGGCGCAGCTGATTGCGGAACGGGCAGCGGCGCAAGCGCGTGCACGGGAAGCCAATCGCAATCGCGGTCCGGCGCAAAATGATGATGAATTCCTGCAGGCCGAAGGCGGTATCTATTAGCCGCGACTGGGTCTGGGCCCGGTGCTGAAAGCATCGGACATTACGCCCGCGCAGGGCATCGAAATCGTGGGGACGGAGAGCGTCACCGCACTTGCCGAAATCACCGCCGATGCCTTTCGCGATGATCCGTTCAACAACTGGCTCTTCGGCGGCTTTGAACCAATGCAGCGGACCTTTGCCAGCCTCGCGCGCCACATTTATGCGCCCAATGGTTTTTGCCAGATATTGAACGAACAAGGCGAGGGCCGTGCTGCGGCTATGTGGCTGATGCCCGGCGACCAGTCCGATGCGTCAGCGGCGGGAATGCTGCAAACCTATTGGGGGCTTTTTGCCAGCGGTGGCTGGGGTGCCCTGATGCGCGGAAAGGCGGCAGGCGAGGCAATGGCCAAGCACCATCCGACGGAACCGCACGCCTATCTGTTCACGGTCGGGGTTGCCAGTGCAGGGCGGGGCAGGGGTCTCGGGCGGCGCCTGATCGAACCCGTGCTGGAAGCCTGCGACCGCACCGGGACCATGGCCTATCTGGAAAACAGCAATCCCGAGAACCGGCGCTTTTATAACAGCCTGGGGTTTGAGCGCGTCGAACTTTTCCATGCCACACCAGGCAGTCCGCCGCTTGAAGCAATGAAGCGTCCGCCGCGCTAGCGCTCCGGATATCCCCGCCTGGATGAAATAATAGTGAAATAAATCTGTAATTCAAAGGTCATTGAGCAGCAGTAGAGGCGATATTCGAAAGGTTGCACAGACATTTTCCGTTCGCAATCAACCTTGGACAAGGGAATTTTTTATGAAGACCAAATTTGCAATAATCGCAATGGCCACATTGGCTTTGGCGGGCTGCGAAAACCAGGCTGGCAACAGTGCTGGTGGCGGTAGCCGCGACCAGATCCGGATCGTCGGATCATCGACCGTCTTTCCATTTGCGAAAGCCGTATCGGAAAATTTTGTCAATATGGGCAGCTTCAAGGCCCCGGTTCTGGAATCGACAGGGACCGGCGCAGGCATGAGCCTTTTCTGTTCCGGTGTTGGTGCGGATACGCCTGATATCGAAAATGCCTCGCGCCGGATGAAAGCCTCCGAATTTGAACTGTGCCAGACAAATGGCGTCACCGACATCGTCGAGATCAACGTCGGCATTGACGGTATCGCTGTGGCTCAGTCCAAGGAAGGGCCAAGCTTTGCCCTGACCCCGGAACAGGTATACAAGGCCATTGCAGCGAAACCGTTCGGCAAGGAAAATACCGCCAAGAAATGGTCCGATATCGACGCATCGCTGCCCTCGATAGCGATCAGCGTCTATGGCCCGCCATCGACATCGGGAACGCGCGACGCGCTGACCGAACTGATCATGGAAGTCGGCTGCAAGACCGATGCTGCGACCAAGGCGCTTAAGGAGAGCAACAAGGACGAATATGAAGCAATCTGTCATGACATCCGCACCGACGGTCCTTATCTGGATGCGGGCGAGAATGACAATCTGATCGTCCAGAAGCTGAAATCCAACCCCAATGCGGTCGGTATTTTCGGCTACAGCTTCCTTGAGGAAAATCTTGATACGGTACGGGGCATCGCCATCTCCGGCGTCCAGCCCGCTTATGACGCGATTGCTTCCGGCGAATATCCGGGTGCACGGCCGCTTTATATCTATGTGAAAAAGCAGCATATCGGCGTGATCCCGGGCATTCAGGAATATGTTACGGAATTCGTCAACGCCGGTACCCGCGATGGCTATCTGGTCAAGGCCGGCCTGATCGCATCGCCGGACGCGACCCGCTCCGCCATGGTAGAAGCAGCGAAAAACCTGCCTCTTCTGACCAAAGACGTGCTGAAATAGGCGTATCCATATCGCTTGATCCCTATAGGGATTGCCACGGGAACTAGACCGTTCGTGGCAGGCATCCGAAGGGGGCTGTTGGCAACAACAGCCCCTTTTTTCATGCGCGCAAAAGCTATCGCCGTTGCGCAGTTTGCGTCGCGAAATTCACGAAATCGCAAAAGATTTGCTTTTTATATGACATTTTTGTTACAATGGCGTTCATCGTAACAAGGAACCCCAATGAATATCAGCGCAGCCCAGCATACCGTGACGGCCTTTGATGCTGAAATTCTCGATCTCAGGAAAATGGTTCTCGAGATCGGTGACAAGAGCACCCTTGCGATCGTCCGCTCGATCGAGGCACTCGATAATAATGATCTCGAACTGGCCAGGTCGGTCGTCGCAGATGATCGGGAGATTGACGAACTGGAGCGGCGGATTGATTCCCTGTCGATCCAGACGATCGCGTTGCGCGCGCCGATGGCGGATGATCTGCGTCATCTGATCGCGACGTTCAAGATTTCCAGCATCGCCGAACGGATCGGTGACTATGCCAAGAATATCGCCAAACGGGTGCCGCTGGTTGCGGAATCCAATCGCCAGGTCGAACCCGCTGCGCTGCTGCCCTCGATGGCCAAGATCGCAGCCGAACTGGTCCGGGATTCGTTCAAGGCTTATGCCGACGGCGATATCGATCTCGCGGTCTCGGTCTGGGCGAGAGACCAGACGCTGGACCATTTCTACACCAGCATCTTCCGCGCGATCATCACCTATATGGTTGAGAATCCAGCCTATATTACCGAGTCCGCGCATTTGCTGTTCATCGCCAAGAATCTCGAGCGGATCGGCGATCATGCGACCAATATTGCCGAGCTGACCTATTTTTCCGAAACCGGCCGACAGATGCCCGATCGCAACAAGGGGGACGATGTTGGCGCAATCTGGGCAGACCCGCAGACACATATGGATCGTTGATAACGTTACAGACATAGCGGCACAATTGATTGATCTATGTGCCGCCCAGCGCCTCGATTGCAGCAGCATAAGCGGCGCAGAAGCGACCATCGCCAGCGTCAGCGCCGCGCGGCCAGATCTGGTGATGATCGCCTGCACCAATATAAGTTCATCGATATTGAACCTGTGCAATGCGTTGCGCGCGTCCGAAGTGGATTGCCGGCCCTCCGTCATCATCGTCTCGTCCGACGGCCAGGAAAGCAATATGATCGCGGCGCTCGAGGCGGGCGCTGACGATTATGTCACCACCCCCTATAGCGTCCGGGAACTGAGCGCGCGGATCCAAGCCGTGTTGAGAAGAAGTGGACCGCCGGGCAGCGACTGGATATTGCGCTTTGCCGATATCGAGCTCGACAAGGCAGCGGTGCGGGTTTCGCGCGGCGATATAGCGATCCACCTGGGGCCGACGGAATATCGATTGCTGCGCCATTTCATGGAACATCCCAATTGGGTCCTGTCCCGCGACATATTATGTCGCGCCATCCGCGATGACGAGCAGCAAGTCGATCTGCGCTGCGTTGACGTCCATGTCCTGCGCTTGCGCAAGGCTTTGAACGGCGGCGGCCTGATCAACCATATCCACACGATCCGCTCGCTCGGCTATTATCTCGGCGAACCGGCTTGACCGCTGGCTGTAGCGACCATGCCGGTCCAAAAGCCTAGAAGCTGATCTGGAAACGTCCGGCAACAGCGTCGACATTATAGTTGCCGCTGCCCGCCGCCAGGATCGCTGCATTGCTATAGTCGATCTTGGAATAGGAGAGGAGGAAGCGGACATAGTCGACCGGCGTCCAGATCAAGGATGCCTGATAGGCATCCTGGGTGCCGCCAACAAATCCGGCATCGACCAGATCGAGCCTGTCATAACGCACATTGACCTGCCAGGCGCCGAGGCCTCCCTGGCCGACCGGATTGGAAACCTTGACGCCCTTGAACACGCCTTCCTTATAGCCGCGCGTGTCGTCGGTCAGGAAAAATCCTGCTTCTGCCGAACCACCAAAAAAGGTCGGGTCGGCGAGCGCGCCGCTGCGGCCCAGCTTGAGCCAGTGGGTTTCTGCGGTGGCATGGAAACGGCCGGAAATAACCGCCGCCTCGAGCCCGTAGCTGGTCTCAGACTCCGCGTCGCCGATAGTGCCGGTATCGATAAAGCGCGTGTCGGTAAAATGAACCGTCGGGCGCTGGCGATAGCGGCGCGAACTGATCGTGTCGCCGAGATCGCGATAATGGTAGGACGCGCCGAAATGGGTCTGGACATCGCCAAATTTCGGCATTGCCATGGCGCGCAGATCAAAACCGATGCTGTTATTCTCGTCATTGTTCAGATCATTGATATTGCCGGTAAACACGCCTGCCTGAAACAACAGATCCGACAAGCCATATTGCGCCGAAAGCCCGACCCGACGTTCGAAACCGAACGCGTCGGTATAGGCGGCGCGCTCTATAAAGCTGGTGTCGTTGCTGCTCGACAGCTCTTCCAGCCCCTGGAACGTATTGTGCTGGCCCGCTGTCACCGTCAGCCCGCCATCTTCATAGGTGAAAAAGGCATCGGTCAGGTCAATCTCGTTGCCGGCGAAATCCGCTTCCAGCTTGTAGCCGAAGCCGCCCGGGATTGATCCCGAAGCGCCAAGCCGGATGCGGCGGGCTTCATTGGCAAAGCCGAGACCCGCATCGACAATGCTGTCGGGGGCGTTGACGGTGCCAAAGTCATAGAGCATGCGACCGCGTGGCTTGAAGCTCCAGCCGTCCTTGCCTTTCATCTCCGGCGCGCCTTTCCAGCCGACCTTGACCGGATCCTGCTGCGCCAGCTTTTCCTCAGTCGCCACGATTTTGGCTTCGGTTGCGGCGATCGCGCTGGTCGAGGCCTGCTGGCTCTGCTGCACATTACCAAGCTGCGCTTTCAGATCGGCGACTTCGCGTTCGAGCTGGTTCAGCTTGCTTAGCAGCGCCGCTGCCTGTTCGTCGGAAATCGGGGCTGCCATCGCGGCGGCGGGATAGAGCCCGATCGCTGCGGTCCCGGCCAGCAGGCCTATTGTCTTGAGCATATGGTGTTTCATAATCGCCTGTCCGTTGCATTAGCGTTGCATGTTGATGAGCGCATTATGACCGGAGCGTTGCCCTTTCATGGCATATTTATTTCACGTTTGTGACAAGGGCGGAGGTGGGGTGGTGACGGGGGAGGGGGCTAGCGCCGAGCGTTGAACGGCGGTGCGGGGCGACGGTGAGGTTGCGCGTTAGCCAGTAACAGGCAGTCTGCGCTTGCCCTTGGTCCGGCTGGTCAGATGATATTTGAAGCAGCGATCACAATGATAGGGGCGAAGGTCGATGGTCGCAGCCTGCGCCGCCGTGATAGCGTCCGCCTCGCTGGCAAAGCGCTTTTTCTTGCGGCAGATGGCGAGGCGGGTGCGCATGGGGCCGATTTAGCGGCTTGCGGGGAGGCGGGCAAGCTACCCTTTCCTCCCTGCCGCGCGC
>TARA_R110000824_G_scaffold260108_1_pt1 | contig 32855 bp, 15 predicted proteins | sample TARA_R110000824 | Tara Oceans TARA_R110000824 (sample SAMEA4397747) | marine metagenome | biome: Polar Biome; feature: [MES] marine water layer (ENVO:01000295) within the mesopelagic zone...; material: water (ENVO:00002006), including particulate matter (ENVO:01000060) such...
GTCGACACTGACTCATAACGCCGCCGCCAAATCAAAACGGCCTCCTCCCAACAGTAACGCGCAGACCACAATAACTCAAAAAGATACTACTTTTATGGAGTTGTTGACAGCGCTGGCTGTGGAACAACTAGCCCCAGACAAAAATAGTGGAAAGCAGCGCTTTCTTGGCGTTGTTACAAAGGTGTTGACGAAATCAGAGCATCTTTCTGACATGTTTCTATCACAATGGTACGAAGCCCAGCGGATTGATGGTGTTAGTGACATTGATAACGACTCCTCAAAAGTAGCTTTTTTACATGTGCCTGCTCTACATACCTACCTAACAAATTTTGATAATCTAAATTCCAAGAAAGAATACACGAAGTTAACAAGTGTCGACCTTCTTAAGATTCCAGTTACTACAACTCTAAGTGTTAAAATTGGCGACATTGTAGAAGTCACGTTTGACAACTTACAAGAATACACCGGCGCGAAGATTATTGCACTAGACAAAAATCGCAGAAAAAAATTATTAAAGGATAAGAAGAAATTTGTTTCTTCAAGAGAGGTGCTTAAAAAGATTGTGGCCTGTAAGCTGTTGAGTTTGGATAAAGCAGAAGGCTATGCTATCACCACAAAAACCCTCCTAAGCTCGCGCAACCCCACTTATGGATACGAAGGACTCTATACTCGTCTGGTAGAAAAGGGGGGTTTGTTGGACTCAGAGAGGCTCATAAGAAGGGTTGTTTTTGCCACCGCCAACTCTAAATTAAATGCTAAAAAATACGCCGATACCGGCGACCCAAGCTCTAAAGACGCACAGAAATATTTTAATGACAACGCCACTGAAATAACGTTCGAATTCAAAATTTACGCTTCTAAAAAGATTAAGCAGTATTTGTCACAAGCTCTTCCGGTAGAAAACAACGCCAAATACAGCCCACAGATTGAAGACCTTCCAGCACAATTCAACAAAACCGATCCCAAGATTATGCGCTCTTTGTTTCTAGAAATGGTGTTGACAAATAATCAAGACAACGGCCTAACCCCCGCAGAACTAAAAATTATTAAAGACAACTTGACGACCGACATTTCTAAGTATCTTTCATCGGTGATTACTAGAAGCTTTAAGTGTAAGTGGAAAGAGGTCTCAGATTCAGATTATTTTCAAATTGATTTGCTCGGCTTGACTGAAGATCCGGCTCTAAAAGATGGGGATGTAAACAAGGCTATTGAATTTTCTACTAAAAAGTTTAATGCCTCCACTCCATCTATCAATTCACGCGAAGTATCGAGTAATGAACCAGCCATTGAGAAGGAGCCTGCTGACAAAACAGCTAAAGCCGCCACTGATCAGCCAGTAAAAAAGACTGCAACGGTTAAACCAGAGCTTCCTAATTGCGAAGATCAGTCGCTGATCAATAATGAAATTTACATTAATGTAAAAAAGGCCAAACTAACAAGCGTCAAACAAGATAACTTTTGGCTTGCGTTGGCAAGCGCACGCTCTGATGGCAGTAGAGACCTAGACCCTTCGTGGCTTGTTTCCTTTAATAGGCGCACCGCAGGCAATCAGCTTCCCTCTTCAAATCTCTTCAGTTACACTTCAGGCGGCAAGGAAATTATTGCTTCTAAACCAGAGGGTCAAAAGCCTCCGCAGCCATCAAAAGCAAAAAAAACAAAACAGCCTAAAAAGAAAGTGCTAAAAAGGACAACTAGCATTAAAAAAATGAAAGAGGTGGAAAAAGTTTTAGCCAATTTCACAAAAGCTTTAAAACGTATTATTGCTGCCAACGAGGGCATTGAAGAAAGAAGAGTTTTGGTGTTTCCAATTAGTGTGTTTAGAAAATTTAAACGAAATAAAAAAGGCTCAGGTCAGGATCAAAATAGCCGCCACTTCTTTAATAGGGCCATGGATTTTGTAGTTTACATTAACACAGCAGATGATTTTAAAGATTTTACAAAGGGTATTCCTACAAAGGGGACTTATGAAGTGCCTAATGAGATTCTCTATTTGTATGTTTTAAAGCTAATTGAGCTACAAAAAGTCCCATTTGGAATTTGTGGGCTTGGCTTGTTGCGCAGAGGAGTCAAAAGAAAAACTGGTTATGTTCATTATGAATACATGGGCCAATTAGACCCCGAAGGAAAAGACTACGTTCAGATTAATAGAAGATGGGTCTCCAAACCCACAGGCGAAAAAGATACAAGCATTTATGGAAAAGCATTTGGAAGAAGAGACGGAAATAAAGATTCCATAATTAAAAACTTTGTGGCAAAAGAAATAACAGCCAAGCTGGGCATTCTACCAGAAAAGATAGAAAACTTATTATAGGATAGTTATTACATGGTCGGATCAGTACCCGTAAGGCTCAAAGCTAGCGCTCAACAATACGCTCAAAAATCTCAAGAGCTTATCACTCGTGGACAAGACCAAGAGGATGCTCAAGCTATTGATAGATTTCCAGTGCCAAAGGTTGTTACTGGAGGGAATTTTGAGATAGTAGGAAGGCACCCCAACAAGGCATCTTTTATTATGTTTGGCGACAACGCAGACTACTCAACCAAGGCTGAGTTAAATTTAGTGGCCGGCGCCTTTGGTGCTGTGCAGACTGAAGTGGACCCCGAAACAGGCAAAGCTGCTCAATATCAGTATCCTAGCCCAGCGGATGCGGCTTCGCTTGTTTTATCGGAAGCAACTGACGACACGGGACTTGTGTCACTTGTGGGGAAACCCAATTTTCGTGCAGCCATTAAGGCAAAGGCTGATACTGTAAAAATTCACGCCCGTGAAGTATTGGAGTTAGCAGCCGGCGGCGAAAACTACATTGGTAACACAGCCCAAAATCCCAGCAAGTATGGGGCAGTACACATTATAGCAGGCAATAGAATTGGAGATTCCGACTCCGATTTCTCACTACAGCCGATTCCAAAAGGAAACAATTTAAGAGAGTTTTTGGAGCAACAAATAGAGTTTATTCAGAACCTAACTTCAGTCCAACAACAAACAATCGAAGAAATTATTAGTTTAAGAACCACCCTTACTGCCGCCGGTACAGCACTCGCCGGCGGCGTTGGCCCAGCCCTGCTAGCAGCGGTGCCTGCTGCTGGAAATTTGCTCGTTGCGGCCATGGCCACCGCCTCTCCGAAAACAGCGCTTGTTCTTTCTAATAATTTAGGCGTCGGAGTCAACAACACACTCTTTAAAACAAACTATCTAAAAGAATACTCTCCTAAGTTTATTTTAAGCAAGTTTAACAAGGTAAACTAACAATGGCATTATCTCCAAAAATTTATGCTGAAGCGAAAAGTTGGGTACGCAAAGACTTAAAGAACTATGATTTGTTCGCCGGCGAGATGCCAGATGTTAGCGACCCCAAGGTCAATGATCCTAAAAATCTTTATACTTTAGCATGTTTGAGGCTTCTTTTACAAGATCCTGTTGCGTTCATTGATCCAGTCGAAAAGAAGAGCGCCTTTGAGGGCGTTGCTAGAAGTGTTCGTTTGAACGAATTCAGCAATTTTGGAAAGAACATTGATTTGGGTTTTGGTGCCGGCACCTCTAATAACCTGATGTATAAACTGGCTTATGAATTTTTCAAAAAGAAAAACAACTGGCCTGAAATAAAAGAATCGCGTAAAACAAAAGCAGGGTTTATTGCACTTGCATTTGCCGACGATGAATTTACTGAAGAGTCTTTAGCAAACGTTATACTTGACGATCACTACACCTATGAGTCTATTACGAAGCAAGCTTTTTATAAATGGCATTATGAAAACTTTATTAACACAACGGCCTTGAAAGATGTCATTAAAAAAGAGAATGCGGGAGACGGTTCTGTTGTTAATTGGTCAGATGTTGTAGTTGAAAAGGATGGCTTTTCTGTATTCATTTCCAGATCCGGCTCACCGTTTAATGCTGGTTTTCCGGTTATTTGTGTCGTATTCGATGGTCCGCGAGCGGACATCCAAGAGACAGATAAGATTGCAGCCAAAGCATTTGATTATTTATTTCCTTTGGTGGGCCGTAAAAAGTATAGTGATTTAACTTCAGATGAAAAAAGCAGCATAAAAGAATTTGTGTGGGTTAGAGAGTTTAACCATAAAAATGATGACCCCAACAAAGGGCAACCTTTTAGATACGCTGGAATAGAAGATGCCGGCAACACAATTAAGTTTTGTGTCGGCGCCGATTACGCTCAATTGGTTTGGGGGTTGGGTAAGGCCGACGCTCCCCCTCAAAGTTATTATGATTTTGTAGAATACGGCTTGGCGAATTTGGCCAAAGCGAACCCGCGTTATGAATTAGTTCAAAAATCTTTGTCGGCTACAAATGACAAACCAACAGATGTGGTGTTTGATGAACAGCTAGCCGCTTTGGGTGAAGCCCTTGTTAAAAAAGATGAGGCTGTACAAAATGGCCCTGCATTATTTTTTGACTTAGCAAACAAAGACGAATTATGGTACCAGTCTCTTTTGAGCGATTTGAAAAAATACGAAGGAATAGATAGCCCTGAAGTTGTGGATGCCATTTTAAAGCCGCAGTACTCTCTTAGTTTAAAAAATACCAGTGAGACAATAAAAGAAACTTACGCCCCGCTAATTGAACAGTACAAAATACAAAGAAGTGCCGATCCTAGAATTTTAACAATGGATTTTGATACAGCAAAAGTTTTAGAAGACATTATCTTTTACTATGATCAGAGCTTCAATTTGTTGGCTATTGGTGCGTCAGAAAACAAGTCGACCAAAGAGGCTCCCGCACAACAACAAGATCGAAAGCAAAAGAACAACATTCCATTTGAATTTACAGAAGCCGCAGATCAGCCTTTGTCGAAATTAGATAAGTATTATTCGATCTTGCCGCTTCCACCAGAAGATGATGATGGAATCGTGGGGGTTGGTTTACAAGGTCCAATTCTTATTGTTACGCAATACTTTGTGGATGCCCTATCTGATCCCAAGAATTATGAAAAAGTTTTGGATACTCTAGACGAGGTTGAGGCTTTTATTTATCCAAGCAGCCCAACTGGTGATTCCGATTCTATTTTTATTCAAAAGAGCGATAAAGTCGTTTTACGAGAAAATGCACCGTTCTTTGTTCCTTATACAGAAATGGGCACTAAAGTTGTGGGCGCGAATGAGGTCTTCGCCACCCTGCTATTAAAATCTGCTAATCGCTTTTTCATTTCTGGTAATGAAATTGTTTTAGGGGATAGTAAGGGCGGCGTTTATTCTTTTGCCACAAAGTCTTTAGAGGTCGCCGGCGGTATCGTAGACTTCTTTACTACACCAACAACCTTCCAAGACGCTGACTTGATTTCTGCTGATAATGTTCAGGTCTTTCTAGATAGATTTTATTATCCTAAATTATTAATAAAGCCAACAGTTAAAAAACAAAAAGCTGTAGAAGTCGATCAAGATGAGGGGAAAACCCTTAAAAAGAACGAAGGGGCACCCTCTACAAAGAAGACTAAAAACAAAAAAGTCGTAGATCTGGATGATTATAATTCTGCCAATAAGCTTTTTGCTAAACAAGTCTTCGTTATTGCAGCCCAGAGTAGTAATTCGCCATGTCTAACAGAATTGGCGAACATCGTTAAAACAGGCTCAATAGAAGATGTCTACATCTTTCTATTAACCAAGTTCCCATGGGATCAAATGGTTGCAAAATCTTTATTGGCTAATTTAAGAAGAATAAGTAATTTAATAGACACTGAAGACTCGCGCCAATTCGCTGATCAAATAAACGCGTGCCTGAGAGACCTAAATGTAGAAAAGATTCTGGCAGCCTTTGCTAATTTTAAAAATTCATTCAAAAATTTAGATGACATTGTAGGTGCTAGTTTACCGGAGATTCCAAGATTAGGACAGGCGATTCCCTACATTTATATTCAAGATTTCCAGAAGATAGCTAGAGATGCGCTATTTAAGGCCCTCACAGAGGCTGTGTTCGCTTCCTTGGGCTTCTTGCTAGGGATCATGCTTAAAGACCTTTTGGCGGCTTGTGAGCAAGATGGTAGCCTTCAATCGCTAATGTTTGATTCCAACAAGGGGTCACTTGGAAAGGACAACCGTGGAGCTAGCGAATCGGACGGTGAACTTAAAAAGGTTTATGTTGATTTGATTGCTTTGATAAAGGCTAGCCGCAAAGACAATTTAGAAAATGTTCTTAATGAATTACTAGATGTATTCCCCCTTGTTAAAACTGCGCCAGCCCCACTAGTTGTTATGGAAGATTGGCTTGACACCTTGTCCTCAAAAGTTTCTGCGTATGATACAAAGTCTCTATTACAAGGTATAGCCGGCGCAGAAGTTATTAAGAGAGTTATCGACGTTGCTTCGACACAGCAGGATGTCTTGAAGAAAACGTTCAATAATAACTATAATGTGGTGCTTTTGTATAAACATTTGAACAAATACATCGACATAGAATTAATAAACCAAGAAATTGTAGCAGTGACCACAATTATTCCTGACCCCTGTTTTATTAATTTGGGGCAGCTTGGAACAGAAGACCTCCAGCTATTAAAAGACTTTTTAGGAGATAACGCTGATGCCTACATAGATGGGTTGATTAATGACGCGTCAAATCAAATTAATTCAGCTTGTTCAAAATTCGCTGACGGCCTCTATAAAACATCATTAGAGTTGCCAAATCTAATTTCTAGTTCTTCAAAGAAGGCTCTACAAAAAGTGGTAGATGGAAGCTTGAACCCAATTATTGAATTTCAAAACAATTCAAAGCAAAAATTTCTTGCCGACACAAAATTCATTGTTGAAGAAATGAAGCTCATTTATGCCGGCCCAAAATCGGTCGCGTTCTCAAGCAAGGAAATAGGCGGGAAGTCTATTTCCTTAATAAACGTGCTGTTCAATCCACAGGCTGATAAGTCTCAACACATATTTAAAAAAGATAGTTTAAAAAGCGAAAAAACTGCCGACTTGTTTATAAAGTCTTTAAACGCAAATTTTAAAGGACAGGGGCTTGGCGCTTATGGAAAAATTGGAGCTACTGGAATCAATCCGTTCGGTGAGGATGTTAACAATGATGGTTTTTTTGGTTTCTTTGTAGCACAATTAAACAATGTAGATCCAGTCACAACTTCAGACATTGGCGAGTGGATAAACAACCTCAGTGACGAAACCTTCACAAAAGATTTAAACAAGGTATTTACAGGGGCACAAGAAATTAAAGAAGAAAGCGCGAAATTGTTTAATCAAACAATTAACGAGGGCGGCAAAAACACTAACGTGTTTGCAGCCAACCTGAAGGCTATGAAAAAAATAATCAAAAGTGCGAAGGGGGATTAAGTGCTTGGTTTTGATGCTTATACGAAAAGTATAATTGGAACAATAATAAAGCAGAGAATAAGTCTGTTTCTTGTTAAAAGAAACGTGATTAACTATCCCATCTTTTTAAAACAAAGTGGTAATAAGCCGGCTGAAAATTCTATCATTGACATGCTCTATGATGTGTTCGTCACAGAACTAGGTTATTACGGCGACCCAAGCGTTTATGAAGAATATGCTTTTGCTTCGATTCTCATAGAGGAACCAGATTATGATTTCCTGTCAAATGACGCAGCAACTAGTATTAGAAAAGCTCGCGAAGCTTTAAAAAAACAGTTTGCTAAAGCCGCCCAAACCTTATTTAAAGTTGGGGACAAAAATTCTGGATTACCTTCTTCAACTGTTACACAACTCGATAATGTGTTTGGTTTTTTGACTCAAGCCAAATTTCAAAGAGAAATTCCTAAGTACGCAGAAAATTATAACGCCTATTATGGTACCGGCCCAACCGGAATAGTGTCTCAGTATCGATCCTTTAAGTCAGCGTTTTTAGTGCCGACCGACAAAAAGGGAATAAACACAATCAAAAGTCCTTTTTATGTAGAATACTTCTACAGGCTAAAAACATCTTCGCCGCCCCTTACCGGCACGCAACGCGAATACTATAATTATTTTTCCAACAAGGACAACATTATTGCTACAACAAATCCACCAAGCGCCAAAGCTGGCCCTGAAGGGTCGCCACAGGTCGATGACCCCGGCGATCCGCTATTGAACTTTGACAAAAATTTTGATCGTGGTATTAGACTAATGTTTAATTTGTCGGCCGGCCTAGGCCAGGATCAGTTGGACGCCACTCCACAAAACTGGAGTCATTGGCCTTTTGTACCAACCGACAACCTGCCGTTTTTTAAAGGTGACAAAAAAACCTACACTGACCTTTTTCCCCTTCCCTTCTTATCGGCTTACACGAAGGGGGAGGAAGCGCCCGATCTTTTAAAAAGGGGGTCGGATAGTTTCGCTTCAATTTTATTTAACGTTTTATCAATTATTTCAACACGGCCTACTGCAAAAAAGGGCTATTTTCAAGGAAAATATAATAACAAGCTCCTATCCGGCGACTTTAAACTAAATTTTTATGCGCTTTTGGCATCAAATTATTGGAACAGCATCTACCCCAAAGGAGATAAGCCAAAAGTACCAACCGCCGACAGTGGCCCCAAGTTTTGGCCACCAGCGCTTCAATGGTCCAAATCTTTGGTTAGTTTGGAGATAAAAGAAGAAAATCCTGAGATTGGCAAAGATCCATGTTATGCCTATTTTCCAATGATTGTGGGTGAATTTGTGGATACCACAGGTATGATGAAAGATCAAGACCCCCAGCTTCTAGAAGAATTGTTAAAAACCGACACCATAACTTACTTAAGCAGTTTGGTGCCCGCAACCATCTCTGCCTCCCCCTTGGCCGAAACAATAAAAAAACAATTACAGCTTAACAAAATAAATTTAACCAGACTCTCTAATTTTGGACCAGACTCTACCAATCCCTTTAACACAAAAGAAGAAGAAAAAGGACTAGATAACATGTTGATCAATCTAATTAATTTTGACGAGGAATAATAAATGGCTACCGGTATTTCAGTAAAATTGCCCCTTAGAGTCACCGCTACAGATGGCCCTTATGGCTTACATAAGGATTTGGTTGGAACTGTTAAACAAAACTTTAAAAATCTTGTTTTGACGGTTCCCGGTGAGCGCATCATGGACGCCAACTTTGGAGTTGGAATTTATGCCGTTTTATTCGAAAACTATAGTAACGACGTAAAAGAAAGATTGAGAGCTAAAATTATTGAACAGGCACAATCCTACATGCCCTTTGTTAAAATTCGATCTATAAATTTTGATGATAGTAAAATAGATTCTAATTTGTTGAACGTGGCGATTAATTACTATATTAGTCCTTTAAATTTTAGCGATGTTCTAAATTTAAGCGTTGAAGGAGACTTAATTTAATGCCCACCGTAAAACCACCCATTTCCTACACTAGTAGAGATTTTAGTACCATTAAGGATGAACTAATAAATTATGCTAAAATCTATTACCCAAACACCTATAAAGACTTCAATGATGCCTCCTTTGGCGCAATGATGATTGACATGGTTGCCTACGTTGGCGACATTTTATCATTCTATGTAGATTATCAAACAAACGAAACGTTGATGGATACTGCGATCGAAGAGGAAAGTATCATAAAAATAGCAAAGCAGCTTGGGTATAAATTTAACAACACTCCAGTCTCGACCGGTCAAGCGGCATTTTATGTCTCTGTTCCTGCTAATAGCGCAGGATCAGGACCCGATACCGATCTTGTCCCCATCTTAAAAGGTGGAACTTTGGTAGCTTCAGACAGCGGCGCCGTTTATACTCTAGCAGATAACATTGATTTTGCTAACGCTAATACCGAAATTAAAGTGTCTGCAGTTGATAGCGCGGGCACGCCTACAAAATACGCATACAAGGCTTATGGTACTATTGTATCTGGCGAACTTGTACAAGAAACCATCGACATTGGTGCATTTGAGAGATTTCTTAAAATAAAACTAGGTGGAGAAAACATTACAGATGTTGTGAGTGTCACAGATTCAGATGGCAATGAATACTACGGAGTGGATTATTTATCTCAAAATACGGTCTTTAGGGCGATTAGAAACATCTCAACTGACGCTTCAAGCGCCCCCTACATTTTAAGAAGCATGTATGTACCTAGACGATTTGTAACTGAACACAACTTGGATAATGAAACCCACTTGCAGTTCGGCTTTGGGTCTGAGACTGCTATTGAGAATAAGTCGTTTCCCGATCCCAGCACAGCGGCCCTTAAATTAAATGGAAGAGATTTCTTTTCAGACGACTCATTTGACCCATCGCAAATCTTAAAAACCGAAAAGATGGGCGTTGTTCCAGCGAATACCACCCTTACAATTTCTTATAGAAAAAACACTATTGAAGACGTAAACGCTGCCGTAAACGCCATTAATACAGTGGTGGATTCGAAAATTGAATTTAGGAAAAGCAGCGTATCTAATTCATCTGCACTTCAGCAGATTTCAGCTTTTGAAGTGGATAACGAAGAGGCAATTGTTGGCAGCGTCTCGCTGCCCACTGCGGAGGAAATCCGAGTGAGGGCAATTGATAATTACGCTGCCCAAAACCGTGCCGTTACCAAACAAGATTATTTAGCTCTTATTTACAGGATGCCAGCTAAGTTTGGTGGAATCAAGCGAGCCAACATTGTGCAAGATGCCAACAGTTCTAAAAGAAATTTGAATTTGTATGTCATTGCTGAAAATTCTGATGGGGCTTTGACGACTGCTTCTACCACTCTTAAACAAAACCTTAAAGTGTGGTTAAACAAGTACAAAATGATAAATGATACCATTGACATTTTAGACGCCAGCATTGTTAATGTTGGTATTGATTTCGAAATTATTGGCGAGCTAGAAAAAGATTTTACACTAGTCTTGAATGACGCCATTGATGCGGTTAAGGCTAAATACCAAACTAAATTTAATTTAGGCGAGCCTTTTTACATCTCAGATGTTTTTTCAACATTGAATGACGTAGACGGTGTTGTTGATACGGTATCTGTGAAAGTAGCAAGAAAAACAGGAACTGGTTATAGCTCAACTCAGTTTAATGTGGACCAACACACTTCTAGAGACGGAAGGCTAATTAATGTACCACACAATTTAATCCTTGAGATTAAAAATCCTGCCGCAGATATTGTTGGAGTGATAAGATAATGGCCATAAAAAGATTCTTTGCCACTAAAGATAACACCATAAGCAACGCTTTTAAAGAGGGGTTAGCTCTTCGAGCAACTGGCTCAAACATGGGGCTAGCAGACATTATAGAGGTTTTTAGTATTTATGGACAGTCCTCCACTGCTTCAAGCGAGTTATCCAGAGGCTTGGTTCAATTTAACACAGATAACATTGCTTCCTCTCGTTCAGCCGGCAACATCCCCGCCTCCGGGTCTGTAGACTTTTATCTTAAGATGTCCGATGCTGCTCATGAAGAATCTACCCCTCGCCAATTTACTCTTACCGTAGCGGCAGTTTCTCAATCTTGGACAGAAGGAACCGGCCTTGACACCGTGAACTACTCAGATAATGGGGTTTCTAATTGGATAAGTGCCAGTTCTACAACCGGTTGGACCGAGGAGGGCGGCGATTATTTGACGGGAAGTACCACCACACCTGAGATGTTTACCACCCAATATTTTACAGAGGGGACAGAAAATTTAGACATTAATGTAACCACCATTGTCGAAGAGTGGTTGCTTGGTAATACGGGCAGTTATGGATTTGGTGTTTTCTTGACAGCCAGTTTAGAAACTGGAACCACCTCTTACTACACAAAAAAGTTTTTTGCCAGAGATAGTGAATACTTCTTTAAACGCCCGGTTTTAGAGGCAAGGTGGAATGATTATACCGGCGATGATAGTTCTAATTTCTTTTTGAGCAGTTCAAGAGCACCAGCAGCAGATAACCTTAATACGCTTTACATATACAACTATGTTAGAGGGCAGCTTGTAAACATTCCCTCCATCGCCGCTGGCGCTATTTACTTGAGTTTATATTCTGGATCCACTGGCCCTGCGGGACTTAAAATACAATTTCCGGCCGGCGGCGATGTGGCAACAGCCGGCGCCACTTCGGTAATCGGCGGTGGTGTTTCTACTGGTATTTATAGCGCAAGCTTTGCCTATGATGTCTCCGCTACCACAACAGTTTATCCGGTTTGGCATGATAATGCCGGTACAGAATTTTTTACTGGTTCGGCAATCACGGTAAAAACTTTAGAAAGTGCGGCAACTTATCCAATTAACGATTGGGTTATAAATGTTTCTAATTTAAAAACTGTTTATTCGACGGACGAGGTTGCTCGCTTTAGACTGTATGTGCGGCCTAAGAATTGGAATCCCAACATTTATACAGTCGCTCAAACACAAATTCAAACAACGCCCATTGAGAAGGCTTATTACCAATTAACGCGAGATGTCGATAATATGGTAATTATCCCCTATGGGACGGGAAGTGGAAATGAATCCTTTACTCAACTCTCTTATGACGCTGATGGCAACTATTTTGACCTTGACATGGGAATGTTGCAGAGTGGCTACACTTATCAACTATCCTTCCTATTTAATGAAGTAGGAAATTATTCCGCGAATAAGACAAAGTTTAAGTTTAGGGTAAGTGATGGCGATTAAAGACCTTTTTTCAAAGCAGAAAGAACAAAAGACGGCTTTTAGAGGCGCTCACCAAGAAAGCCTTGATGAGTTTCGTGGTTCTGTTGAATCTACTAATGAAATTAAAGAAGTTCGTCGCGAAGACAATTTTATTGTTCCTGATTTAAACTATGCGAGCGCTAGCAATTTTGCTAAATTTGGTTCTGCTGAAAAGTATTATGCAGACTCAATAAAAAGAATTTATGCGCAATATCCCTACGACGGATCAAATGCGGAAAAATTAAAATTTAAGAATGACTTAACACAGCTTGAAAGGCATGTGCTAGATAATCAGTATCCCAGATCCACTGGCTTTATTACAATTGCTGCAGATGGATGGGGGACTAGAGCATCAGTAGCTGGTGACTGGGGAGAACCAAACACCAAGGAATACATCCAACTTTATTCTCAGGTTACTGGAACCCTGTATGATACTGAGAGCAATCATCGTGGTAACCTCCATTTAAATTGGTATTCCGGAAGCTGCATTGAGTTCTGGATGAATAAAAATGCCTTTCCGGGCGCTTCTTTGACAAACAATGAAGCAATTTTTCAAATTAGTGGGGGAGTAGGACAGTCAGGACACCAACTGACACTGTTTGTCGATGACGGGCCAACAAACGCAAAAAGATTTGGCTTAGATTATTATACTACAACGGATGGCTTTGGTTCCGCAACGGCAGAATTTCAAGCCAACATTGATTTAACTAAAATTACAACCTTTGCCGATTCAACATGGCACCACTACGCTATTGATTTTCAGCAAACCAGTGCTACAGCATTGCGAATTACTGCTTATGTAGATGGGGCATTTGATAACGAACAGGTCATATCCGTTTCGGCAATGCCCACTGGCATTAGTGGTTCGCTAGTGGGAACCTTGGGCGCAACTGGCGCAAAGATTAGCACTGTCTCAATGCTTGGAGGCGGCAAATTATCAGGTTCCTTGGATGAGTTTAGATTTTGGAGAAAAACCCGTACAGCCCAAGAAGTTGGCAGAAACTATTTTACAGTTATAAACGGTGGCATTACTACTGACACTGTTAAATACGATGACGATCATCCTGTAGATTTAGGTGTCTATTTTAAATTTAACGAGGGCATCACAGGTCGAACATCCACCGATTCTATAGTTTTAGACTATGGTGGGGGCTTATCAAATGGCGCTTGGACTGGATACTCTTCTACTGGCCGAAGCACAGAATCAGCGATTACATTGGCTGGAGTAGGCACTGAAAAGGGCGATCCAATAATTTATTCGTATCATCCTGATGTTGAAACTCTTTCTACAAATTTAGCAGGGTCTGGCAGCATTTATGACGCTGGAAACATGGGGAATCTTCAAAACTCTATTCCCTTGTGGATGTTGGACGAAGATACAGAGTCCGGAGGGGAATTAAAAAACCTGTTGCAGATAATTGGCAGTTACTTGGATAGCCTATACTTACAAATTTCTCAAATTTCAAAGTTCCAAAATGCTGATTATCAAGACAATACAACTGCCGCGGCCAATCCGTATAACAACAGGCTTTTAACATCGTTAGGCTTTGACATACCAGAATTTTTTATTGATAAAACTGTTCTAGAGACCATTGTTAATCAGGACGATAAAAGAAAGTTTGAAGATAAATTAAATGAGATCAAAAATCTAATTTATAAAAACATCTACAACAACTTAACCTACATTAATAAATCCAAAGGAACAGTTAAATCAATTCGTAACCTTTTAAGATGCTATGGTGTCGATGATGACCTTTTCAACTTTAATGTTTACGCGGATAATGCCGACTTCTTCTTGGAAGACGACTATAAAAACTCATCAGTGAAGTTTGATTCTCTGGACATGACGCCGTTTGCAAATGCTGAAAACAGCGAAGCGGTTATTTATAATTTCAGTGAAACAGGAAATAACAATTCATCACCATATCTATCTGGCTCCAGTAACGGAGATACAGGATTTACTGTCGAGGCAAATGTTTTATTTCCTAAAACACCGTCGACTTATCAAGATTCAGTTGATTTAACTCGGCCAGCAATTGTTACAGCATCAGTATTCGGAACTCGTCAAGCAAAAGATACAACAACCACCACCGTAGATAATAGCAATGCCGAAATGACGGTATACGTTGTAAAAGACGACAATACGGCTAAATTTCAACTCACCTCTTCTTTGGGGGTTTTTATAGAATCTGATAAATTTTATGATGTGTACGATAATTCACAGTGGAACTTATCTATAAGAATTAAACCAACAGAATACCCATTTAACAGCGAGGTAACGGGCGCTTCTGGGTATACCGTTGAATTTGCGGGTTATAATTACATTCAGGACATTCTACATAATTCTTTTGATGATAGCGCCAGTTTGAGCGTTGCTGATGGTAATGCTTTTTTCAGTAACGATAAAAGAGTTTACGCCGGCGCCGAGCGTACTAACATAACTGGAACACTACAAGCGCGTTCTAACATGAAGCTTTTGTCAGTTTTAGCATGGCAAAATTATCTTGAAAGCGCGGAACTCTCCGCACATGCGAGAGATGTGACTTCGTATGGCCGAAGCCGCCCCTATAAAAACAGCTTTGTTTTCCAAGGCAACGCCGTTAGTGATATTTACATTCCTCAAACTGATACTTTGGCCATGTATTGGGCCTTTAATCAAATAACGTCAGCAGACGCGTCAGGCGAAATTGTGGTTCCTGATTTGGATTCTGGCTCGTTGGGCCTTGTAGCTAAATACGGTGACTATTCTAAGATAACCGATATCCAAAATACTGCTCAAGGCTCTCACTTTGCCGAATCTGCTGACGTAAAAGACATTCAGTATTTAAACATTAGCACCCAACAAATACCAGAGAACCTGAATACCGACAACATGATTCAGATTCTGGCCAGCGATGATGACTTATTCTTTGTTAATAGTCGTCCCGTAAGATACTTCTTTTCAATGGAAGCCAGCATGTACGATACCATCTCCCGTGAGATGTTAAAAACATTTGCCGGCGTCTTAGATTATGCCTCGATAATTGGCTCTCCGATCGTTGAACACCAAACAGAAAATAAAGAGTTGCGCATTGCTCGTGAAGTATTTTTTAGTAAAGTTGAAAACACGCCAGACTTACAGAAATACATTAGTCTTTATAAGTTTTTAGATAGCGCCATTGAAAGTGTTTTATTTCAGTTGATTCCAGCATCTGCTGACATGTCTGATAGGGTGCGAACTGTAATTGAAAGTCATATTTTTGAGCGAGCGCATAGAAGAAAACATTTAATTCCAGATGCTAAGGCGGTAACAAAAGATGGAACCGGCGGCACAGGTGGTGGCGATCCCATTTCACCATGGAATAATAATACTTTTACTCCCGATGGCGGCCCGAAGTGGAAGGTTCCTCTTGCTACTACCATTCCATGCTGTAATGAGGGTGATTGGGATTGTTTGTCCACTTATCCAACGCGCCCATTGTGTAAAAAAACTAAAAGCAGTGCTTATGTAGATAGCGTTTCTATTCAAAATGATGCGGCCATAAACATTGATAAAGGGGACTTCAATGGAGGCGCGAAGTTCTACATCTCAACTCAACAACAGGCCGACGAAAAATTAAAGCAGTTTTTAAACAGCTATAATAACAAAAGATTTACTGATGCTTCTAATTCTAATGGGTACGACGGGTGGTATAAAGCATTCGCCAGCCCAGAGGAGGCTGGCTTAAGTGCGCCGAGCGATGGCGATAATAAAACAAAAAATTCTGTTTTTTATAGTTTTAAAAATAAAAAATTAGAAGAAATTGGCGAAGCTGCTAAAGTATCTGCTGTTGTCGTTACTAAAGTAGACACTTCAAACGCCAAGCCCATCCAGCATGGCAATATTATTTTGCCGATTATCCAAGATGAGGAAGCTACTAATTTACTGTCCTTACAGAAGAACGAAGAACAGATTGTGGTGGCTGACGATTTAGTTAAAAACTTTGTAAATTACGATGTCACAATTACAGAGGCAACTGGAGACAAAGGGAGTCTCAAACTTAAAAAGACTCAACTGCCAATTCAGTTTAGAACAAATGGTGCAGGCCAATGGTTTGACACTAGTAGTGGCAGTGTGGTGGGGCACCATAGAGATGTTTATTATGGCAATTTAGAAACCCCCACACAGGGGCCATTCCCTGAAACACACGTTGGCGGCTATAAAAACCGACATCATCCGGTAGGACAGACGAGCGACCGTCCCGAATTATTCAAGCTACACATTGAAGACTCCACAACAGTTCAGCTTTATAATCCTAGAATTGAAGACCCCGGTGGTACCCCAACTTACAATTCTGCACTTCCACGCGTTAAGTTTTCTAGAGAAGAGATGGTTAAGCGCGTTTATAACATCAAAAACATTAAAGATGGAACAGTTCATGACTTTTTAGGAAATTTTTCTAGCAATTATGAAGTAGTCATGACAAATGGCAGAAAGTATAATAATCTAGCATTTGTTCAGCAGGATGGCTTTACTGTAACCGGAACAGAATCTACTGTCGTTTCTGGTGTGCTAGACTTTGCGTTGCCTACTCGGACTTTATCGGATGGCACCAACACTAAGACTGTTATTGTAAACCGGTTTGCGTCACCCGGTTCTGTTGCAACGATGGCAGAGGGTTATCTAGACGCCGCCAGTGGAGAATACAGCCCTTATAATGCGCTACCCTACAGAAATTTAGAAGTTCGTGGCAACCTAGACACCTTCTGGAAAACACCTTCGGCTTTTGGTGGCTATGAGTCTGGTTCTACAGTTACAGCCTCGTTCCTCAACATTCCACGCAACGGCGTAAAACAGTTAAAGTATAATAGCGCCGGCGCACTTTATACGGCATCTTTGTGGGACAATGGCTTCGTAACTCATGGCATTCCAAATAAAGATTTTGGCTACTCTTGGATTGTCGATTCGGCAGATCCATTAACGAACGAAGATGGCAACTTTGGATTTGCCACAAGCTCCAATGGCCTTTATGGCATTACGTTTTATCCTCACGCAGAAAGGGGAAATAGTGAAAATGAAGTAATAAATTTTGCTCATTATTCAACACCGACTAGTAAAATAGGATCAGCCGGCTATCATTATGAGATAACAGCGGATGACAATTTGGTTGTTGCTCCTACCGCATACACAGATGGAACGTGGCCATCATCGGCTAGTATTTATTTCTTAAATTTGAATGGCCCTTATCAGTTCCCAACTTGGAAACAGACAAGAGGGGGTCAACACCCCGTAGCTCGCTATTTACGAGAAAATAATTATGTTCTTGCTGAAGTGGGAAAAAACAACAACAGGAGAGTTCAACAAACTCCCGTTTCTTCTAAACGTGCTCCAATTTTACACAACATTAGGAGCCAAGAAGTTATTGGAGAAGAACTTCTTAGCAAGGACATTTTATTAACTTACACATTTGGAAACAACTATGAGTTCTACGGAAACTATTATGATTCTAACACTAGCAGGTTAGCCAATCCGTTTAGCAGGAACTATGATACATCTTATAAACAAAATTCACTTTTGTACGGTGTATCAGAACTTTACACGGGTAAAAGAAAGTCAATTAGCCTTAATTCACTTTATTGGAGTGAGACAATTTGGCCAAAAGATTGTAACACCTACAGGTCTATTGCCCGCGACCGAACTACGTTTTCGTTTAATTGGAAGAATTCGCTATCCAATCGCGTCGATCAAATTACAGGATCTCAAGCCTCCACCACCTACTCTATGTGGCCAATGGATACGAACGGAACTCAATTTGGCGAGTTGTTAAATAACAATAAAGAGGGGGATTCACTTAGTGTTAGATTTGGTCGTTATAATTTAACAGTTCCACAAACCGACGTGTATCGCCTTTTAACGGCTAGTGCTCCACAGAATACGGCTCAATTTGGCACTGCGGACTCGGCCGGCTATGGACCATTTTCCAACAGCTATACAGATTGGAATAAAGAATTGAGATTGATCGCAAAAGACCAATCCATAGTTCCAGAGTATAGAATTTCAGAGCATGTCGGATCTTTAATAGATGCGGGTTACGATCTTACAAACGCCACTTATCAAAGCCTGTCTTTGACGGGCAGCGCCACGACCACTGACAATAATGCATTTTTAGAAAGGTATGTACACTCGGACGACATACCATCCATAGAAATTATTAGGGACACACAAGGAAAGGATGCCGACCGCATTTCATTAACGGCAACGGTTGTTAAAAAATTATTGCCGTATGAGGGATTCTACCCAGTAGAGAGAACAAAACAATTATCGACCTTGTTTTCACAATCAGTTGCCCCAAACACAACTTTAACGGGCGCCGAAGCTTCTTTTCAGACCCTCAATAATACAATCTATTCACGACTAAGTTATGGTTCAATCCGCGCCGGCATAGCCACAGATACGGCAATTTGGGAGAGCGGATCTTTAGCTGAAAACGCCATCACCTATGCCTCGGCCGCCTTTGCCATTACTAGCGTGACCGACCTTTATGACAGCGGCTCTACGCATGGCCTGACCGCGTATATTACTTTATCGTCATCAGTGGCATCCGCAGAGGAAAATTATGCATTCACCGGCTCTTTCACGGCTGGAGATGGCACTAACGCCAACCCTTATACCATTGTGGGTGACAGCGCAGACACTCCCACCCAAGCTGCTACTGCTGCTGCAACTACAATTAACGCCTCTAGCAGTTACTTTACTGCAATTTCTTCTGGGGCTACTGTAACAGCTTCGGCAATTTTTGCGAGAGAGCTTGGTAACAATGAAGAGATGTGGGTGGACGTAGACCACTTCGCGGGCGGCACACAAGCCGCTATTACTGGTTCTAGCTTTGTAAACGTTGGGATGAGTCCATTTTTAACATGGCGTAGAATGTTTGAAGGTTACGCTGCCGGCACCGTATCCTATAATCCGACTGGTTCATGGAGCCGCCTACCGTTTGAAACGATTGTCTCACCAGCCGCTTATTTGAATGCCACTTCTAGCCTGATTGAAAATGATCCAGAGAACCCCTTTGATTCAAGTGCTAGCGTGGGTGCGATAAATCAGAAATACGAACTGGCTGCTTCAAACTTTTATGCGGGTGTTGTTGATTCATTTATTGAAGGATCAAACCTCACCACAATCCAAAGTGCGCCCGAGTCGGAATGGACATTTGATGGCTCCAATAATGTTTATAGTATGGACATCGTGATTACAAAGGATAAAGATTTCTCTAATCATGATGATCCTGCCGCAAATGGCGCTCCTTATACGGCTCATGCCTCTTTCTATCAGCCCTTGTCTGCTAGCAGCGGGGAATGGTGGTCGAAACACATTACTGAGGGAAGTTCAAGCGTTACAGCAGACATTCCTCCCAATGCGTCATGGTCAGAAAATGAAGCTTATGTGAGGATTGATTTTGATTATAACCAATTCAAATCTATTGTTACTGATAGAGAGCCAACTTTAAATGATGTTTTAAAATACTCGACTAGGACCTATACAAACAAGCAAATGCTTGAACAGTTGGGTTCTACTTGGGCAACATCAACTGTTAGTAACGCCTCACAATTTATGACAATTGAAGCAGGAGTTGATTTATTCAATTACAATGGCAACAATAATACATGGCAACCCACCACGCGCTGGGAGTGCCCGGTACACAACTATGTTGACACCACAGTCCTTTTCCCAGACGGAACTTCTGGCGGTGATGGTACAACCGCTGGAACTGCCAATAGGGGAGTGTGGCATCAATATTCATCTACTCCGTCAGACGGCTTGCGCTTGCTTGTAAGAGGCCCAGACACAACAGTTAATAGAGATTCAGGCTCATTGGCACAAGCGTGCGGATTCGAAACTAAACAAAAGCCGATTGGAATCATTGCCAGCGAACTGATTCTTAAAGAATACCTTGTTGTCGTTCCCTTTGTTACTAATGAATGCGAGGAAGAAACATTTTTCCATTATGACATCAATGAGTTCGAAAGGGCTTACGCTGCCATAGGAAAAGAGAGGGCTGGGACAATGACCCAAACTCTTTCCAAAATGAGGGATTTGATTCTACCCATCAAGTTCAACTTTATGGATAAGAGAGATTCCGCTGGCAAGCGCTTGGAGCAAGACGATTATTTGCCAATCCTTCCTCCTTTTGCTATGTACATTTTTGAAATTACAGAGGAGCTAGACCAAACATCGGTATCAAAGATTTGGCAAGGCGTCCTCCCTGATGCCGGCCAAAAGGCTGTTTTTGAGAAATTTAACATTGACCACAAAATTGAAGCGGGGCAGATAATAAGTCCCGCCACCTTAAACAATGATTTATTTAAGGGTAAACTTCCAAAGGAGATGAGATTTAAAATCTTTAAGGCGAAACATCGTTCTAACTTATTATACCCGCAATTAAAAGAGCGTGCGAATGGTGTTGAATTCCTACAGAAATCTGTGCTTGGGTATAACTATCCACATGATTTTTATTCTTTGATTGAAACCGCTAAAGTTGATTTGGGATTAGAATACTACCCCAAGCAGGAAGACGAATTTAACTTTCCCAAGCTGCCCGATGATTTAGCATCATCAGCAATTTTAGATGCGGCTTCTACTATTTTAAAAAGCACCAACAGCCCCAGCAGTAATCAAAGTGCTCTAATGTTGTTGGCTGATGAGGATGACGAATAATGGCTGGTATTTTTGATAAAAAACAAGAAGTATTAGATTTCATTATGACAAGAGAGGGCCAACGCCTTTATCGCGACGGCAAGTTTAAACCAGCCTTTTATGAATTTTATGACAGTGACATTATTTATGAAGCTAATAATTCAGAGGAGCAAAACGCTTCTCTTACGAGAATTATGAACGGCTTGTATCAGAAGGCTATTAATGGTATAGACACAATAAATGCCATCGGCGGTTCTACGGGTCCAATCCCAAATGATAACTCAAACCTTTTAAAAAATCCGATGGGAAGCTATCAGATCCTCAATCAGAACGCCCCTGCTTGGCAAGTAAATTTTGAAGAGGGTGAATACTCAACAGGAAGCTTTTCAACCACACAAAAGGATGTTTACAAATCCGATCTGGATGGCAAAAGCGCAACCGTTGCGGGAACACTAAAGGGCGTGAATACATATGAAGAGAGAATCCCACAGTTCAATGTGAACGCCAAATATCGCCTCTATCAAAATGAAATACAATTAACAAATGGCGTCAGATACGAGCTTTATTTAGATGATAGAAACGAAGACATCCTTGTTTCTATTGGAGAAAAGAATGCGTTTGAACTAAATGAAAGTCCTGAATTCGAAATAGAGGTATTTGAAATCATGGAACCAGAAGGTTCTGAGACATCGTATACGTTGGAAAGAAGATACTTTGATTTTGAAAACTTTGAAGACAGCGCTTCAGTGGAAAAGTACTTTAACATTTTATTTGATGAAGAAACAAGATTTGAAAGCAATTTCAAAAAGAAAAACATTTATAAAGACATCTTAAGCGATCCAGAGGAGGCTTGTGAGCCAGAGGCAACATGAAAGTAATACAAGAAAACAATTTTACTCCTGACGACTTCCAAGTAGCTTCGTTATTTTATAAATTTTATGAAGGCGAAACTTCTTTTATTTCCGCTCGCGTCGCCATGGCCGGCCTAGATGAACTCTCCTTTCAGGAAGAAGGCTCTCCTATCCCCTCTATTCTACAAGAACTAAGAGTCAAAGTGTTGTTTTCGGCACTAGAGATAGAGGAACCGTCTTTTGACGACATTTCAGAGTTTAGTGTTCCAGCCCACTTAAAAGGAACACGGCTGTCTTTGAAAATTCCATTTCCACAACAGCTTACAAAAGAGTTTTATATTTATCTTAAATTTTATAATCAAGAAGGTGATTTTGCTACGAGCTATCAGAAAATCTTTTCAGAACAGATTTTATCCAATGGTCGTACCATTACAAAAAACTTTGTAGATTTAAGGCTGGCAGACACCAAAGAGCAGACATTTATAAATCAAAATGCGCAGGAATACGATAATGAAGTAGCGCTGGCTCAACAGAAAGGGAAGTTTGATTATCATTACATTTCGAATCTGTTTCACAGCTTCGGTGCGAACCATTCAGTTAATTGCTTTTTTGGAGTAGACCAAAAACAGTATTTTATCGATAACAACTCTATACACTTTTTGAAAATAGACCCGAAGTTTGAAGATTACTTAGCCAATAACAATTTTATTTTAGAGGCCACATCTTTTCTTTATAACCCAGAGACTGAAACGAGTCACATTGTGCCAACTACGGTTTCTGGTTACAAGTTAGAAGAGGTATTCGGCACTTTATACGAAGCAAGTTTCCAACTTTTAGACAACTTTAATCACTCCAAAGAAGTTAAATTTAGGGCCAACTGTGTCTTGAGAGACGCCATTACTCAATACATCATTGAGGAGCTAAATCCAAAACTAGAAGAAGAGTTCCAGTCTTTAAACACCCCCCAGTTTTTACAGCAAACGTTTGTAACTTTTTCTAAAGCTAGTATTGAAAAGACTTTGGAAATGGCAAAGGCGATTTACGTTGACCAATTCGGTGATGCAGAAGACAAGTTTTTAATTTTTGACAACAGCACAGAAATAACGATGGATAATGATCTGGCCAACATTCTTATTACCATCAACCAACATGTATACAAAACCATAAATACTACGATTGAAAACAAAGACCCGGCAGTACGTTTTTTCGATACGACAGTTTCCCTACAGAGAAACTATGAAGAAGCAATTGATTTTTCAAAAATTGGCAATGGGGCAGAAGTTTTATTTTCTGAAAGCATTTTGGAGGTTCCAACTCTACCCTCTTTAACAACAGAGGAATTATTGGAGAGGGGCAGGAAAGAAGTCCAGAAGTATTTTGAAGATGCGACTGTGGAATCTTATGTTCGTCCTGATGGAGAAGAAGTTCCGGTTGATTTGGTGGGCAATTCATTTTTAGGAATGAGCGCCAACTATTATTTGTTAAATCAAGAAGTCATTTTAGACAATGATAAAGCCCCCAATAATAGATTTGATTACGATGCGTTTTTAAAATACATTGAGGCGATTGACAAGATAGTTTCAAACAACATAAACTATGACTTAAAGGTTCATAGTAAGGGTAATCTAGTATCTGTCACTCCTCAAGAATATGTAACTGAAAGAGCGAGCGAGTCTCTTACCGGTCTTCTTAATTCGTTGACAATTACTCAAATTCCCGAGCTTAAAGATGATCGCGAAAGAAGAGATTACTTGTCATCTCTAACAAACATAGTTAAAACTTTTGAGATTCCTTCAACTCTAAGAACAGATCTTTGCGTTAACAATTCAGAAGTGCCGATGGACGGCTTTATTCCACAGGTTGCTATTACACCCAAATCTTTTATTGGGAATAATGTATTGGCTTTTTCTGTTATGTCGAATGTTGAAAGTTTTAGCAATAAAAACTTTTATGATTTTTATAAGAGCTACATCCGAAAGGACATCAACCTTTCCTCGTTACCGATTCAAGCGCTGTATCTTTACAATTATTACAACCGTAATGAAGAATCACCGGCTTTTTTGAATAAGGACGAATTGCTGCGCCAATTTGTAGTATACGGAGCGATTTATTTTATGTTTAAATCACTCTTTTGTATAAAAATATTCATACCAGAGCAGAACAGATTCGTAAAATTAAACGGAGAAGTACTAGAATCTTTGAAAGACAATTCAGAGTATTTGTGCCGCATTGACCAATATAATAAAAGTGAATTAGGGATGAAAGTGCCTGAATTACTTCGTACCTCCATTTACAATCGGTACTTTGTTTTACAAAACACAGAAGACACAACACCAACTATTTCACTCGGTACTCCTCAAATCCAAGCTCAGATTACTTATTAAAGAGGACGCTAATTACTATGTACCAATTTGACTGGCTGAAAAAATAAGATGGCGAAAGAATTCAAAACACCAGAAAAGTTTATTTTTAATAATGGAACTGTTTCATATGGGTACGATAATATACCCGACTTTATTGGGCCACCCACCCTCGTTGGTTCTGATTTACCAGATGAGGTTAGAACTTATCTTGGGCTGACTGTTCGAACCCATGCCCAACTGGGAGATGCTGATTCCGTTGTATATTATTCGCCATCAGAGGCAAAGCCCAATTATACGGCCTATCTGAGCCTTAAACTCGATGACGATGGACAATTTTTTATTCAACGAAATAGTAGTTTGTTACCAAAACAAGTGGATGTTAGCTCTGACGAGTATAAGGCACAAGAACAACGAGAATCTTCTATTATTGGAGACATGGAATCTTTAAACGCTTCTATAGAGCAGGCCGATCAACAACAACTCGTTTACCAAGATTTCAACTTTCAGCTACCCAAGGAGAACCGCCCAAACATTGGCGTGGAGACTTTTTTAAGGGGCTTGAATGAATTCGACATACGAAGCAACAATCCCGACTCTCCCGGTGGTGAATTGGATCCAACAAAAGAAGAGACCAGTTTAAAGTTTGCCTATGCGTTTCAAACCATTGGCATTCAAGGCTCCTCGGAGGTGGTTAAAAAACAAGTAAAGGTCGCTAATAATTTTCAAGAGTTGTTTAAGAACGCTGACAATACTAAAAAGCTGCCAACTAAAATTGAAAGATTAAAGAACATTGTTTATGGTGGATTAACTACAAAGGATCTAAAAGCGCAAAGTGACGCTGTGCTAGAAGGCTCTGCCACGGTTCAAGCAAATGATAATAAAAATAACATTAGTATTGACAAGCTTTATAACGTTATAACGCTTGATGTTCCAGCCAAGCCGAAAGTTAAAACTGATTTTTTTAGTTATTTGGTAGAAAACCAAGAACAATTGGGGTTTGGAAAGGGGCTAACCGACGCTGCGTTAAAGTTTTATGAGTCCCGAATCAATCGATTTAATGCTCAAGGAAAAATTTCGTATGATTTAGCACCCCCGGCCGGCTCTCTTCCGTTTGTGTCCGCTGGAACCATGTCCAATCAAGTAGAAACACAATCTGACAGTTCAGAATCTACAACAAAAATTCCACTTGATTATTTGGGCCTTGTTAAGGACAATAGGGAGCAGCCAGATTTAAAGCAAAATTCTAAATTTCTAAGCGAAACGAAAGAAAACATTAAGAAGACTCAAGGCCCAAATCAAGCCATGACGACACGCTTAGAGCCTTATGCACAAGGGGAGTCTTCCTTCACGCGTCAAATAGCCGGCTGGTTGCAGGGGGCATCAAAGAAAGGCTTCCAAGAATACCCGCCAACAAACCCAAATTATTTTAGTACCACTGTGGGGCAGTTAAATAAATACAGCATTTCCAATTTAATGCGCTCGGCCGCTAAGTTTAACAAGCCAGATAAACAAACCAAACTTTTGCTTCCAGCCAGTTCGCGGCTTAATGGTATGTTTGCGGACCCACAACTCATAGGCTTTAAAGTTATAAAAAGCAGCCAGCCTTATAATACCACAACTGCAAACATGCAGCAATTTGGCGCCACCGACCCCTTCAGCATCTTTTCCAATAGTATTATTCAAACGTTCTACATTAACGCATCGCAATACGAGGATGTCAGCGAAGTTCGCCTTTATGACTCTCAGATCATTTACGGTGAAAAGTATTACTATACGCTCTTTGGAATTTACTCAGTAGATGGCAAATACTATTACTACGAAAACAAAGGTCTTACGATAGAAGACGAGAAAAACCAACTGTTAAAAGAGGCTGTTTATCAGACCATGATAAAAGAAAAGCCAAATTTGACTGGAACTGGGAAATACAAAAACCCTTGTTGCAGATATAAAAATCTTACATCCTTGTCCGGTAACGGGGATGCCGACAAAGGTGTCGGCCCGTTTAAAAAAGCCAATCAGACCCCCGACCCCGCCGGCTGGTGGATTACGGCAGTAAAGGCTAACAAGCTTGCGCTCGGTTTAAGTGATTATGATACAGAAACCTTGGTTCAGTTGGTCGATGCTCAAAACAAGTTCTCCTCCGGTTGGGATAGCCAAAAATTAATTAACGCATTGACGAGACTTACCAGCCAGTCGCAGCCGTTAAAATGTTTTTTGTGTCGACGCACAAACGAATACTGGATGAAATCGAAATATTATTCCTTTCTTAGTTTCTTGCAGCAAGTTGATCCAAGTAACAAGGCGATGGGGCCATGGCATCGTATCCAAATTGCTTTAAATTGTAAAGACTTCACGGTTGCCAAGCTGACGGCCTTTGCACCACCCAATCTAGAAGGGGATGTATTCGACAAAGCGCCCGGGATCAATCAGCCATGTATGGTGAGGTATAAAGAAAAGGGTAAAATGATCACCCCCGCCGAGGGAGTCGGAATACCAAAAACTTTTAAAGAGTTTAGGTTCGCAATTAAAGAAATGAACGCCCGCCATACTTATGAATTCCCACTACAGCCAAGCGTTGACAGCACAATTATAAATTTTGTGCCTCTGCCGCCCGACGCCACTTTTGTTCCACTCAAGGGCGCCACCGATAAGGTTATGATTAAGTTCGAAACCTTACAGGAAACTTCTACCAATTATTATAAAGATGGTAGTTTGGTACATTATGCTGGCTTTTATTATCAACCAACAGATGGAGTCGTGGACACTTTGAATGGTGTGCTTTATCAAGATTTATTAACAAAGTCGTTAGATCATGCCCTGAACAACAAAATAGACATCGCGGAACCAGTAGCGGGGAAAATAGATCTGGCCATCGGCGTTGGTGCCACTCTCGCACGAGCAGAACAAGATGTTAAAGAGGTCCATGCGTTCAAACTAGACCGAACTCCGACATCGAGAGAAGACCTTGTTTTATCTGGTGATCGCTACGTTCTAAACCTTTTGAAAGGGGAAACTGCGTATTTCAGCAACTTAAAGCCAAATCAAAAGTATTATTATGTGTTCGCTAGTCGCGACATCACCGGCTTGTACTCCGGAGGCACAGAGGTCTATCAAGTTGAGATAGTTGAAGATTCCGGGTACAGTTATACAAAGATTGGCATTTATGACTTTGTTACTAAAGAAACAAAAGAAACTACCAAGTCATTTAAAAAGCTGCTTAAGATAAAGCCGAGTTTTGAAGAGACTTTGCCGTCCGACGCAGCCGGCATCGGTTCAACCAACTTATTTTCAACGATAAAATATGCAGACGGCGGTGGCTTCGGCAGCGGCGCCCAGCCTTCAAAGTTCAAAATTCGAATTAGGTCCAAAAAGACAAAAAGAGCATTTGACATCAACATCAAATACACACAAGAAATAAAGAAGATACTAACGAAAAAATTCTTAAAACAGATAAAAACACATTCGACTTTGATAGACACCAAGGACGAAGGCACTAATTAACTTTAAGGGATAATTAAGTAAAGAAGTTACTATTTAAGTAAGGAGAAGGTAAATGGCATTTTTAAATAACAGCGGAGACATCATTTTAGATGCGGTATTAACTGTACACGGAAGAAAGTCGCTGGCCAACGGAACGTTTAGAGTGGCGAAATTCGCACTAGGTGACGACGAAATTAACTATGGTCTTTATGACAAGACCAACACTAGCGGTTCAGCTTATTACGATCTGAGCATTCTTAAAATGCCAGTAGAAATCGCATTTACCAAAGATGACATTTCTCAAAAATCACGTCTGATCCGGACAATCGCGGCAACCAACCTTCTTTATTTGCCTGAACTTAAATTGGATCAGGTAACAAACTCTGATCTAGCTTACGCTTCTGGGCGCAATGCTTACGCTATCGTTGTTGATGATAACACCTACGACGACGCCACAGCAACTAGTGCGACAGGATTACCTGCCGGCATTTTAGATGGGCGAAGCGCATCTGACTCATTGAGCCGCAGGATTAAGACTCCCTTGGGTCTTAACGGCGGCCCCAGCGATTGGAAGAAATCACTTTCTGACGTAGACGCCGCTCTTGAAGAAACCCAGTACAACATTACTTTGGATGGCCGATTTTTACAGTTGGCTGAAGTTGTCGGCTCAACCCCCGGCGTATTAGAGTCCACCGGTGTTTTACAAGGTGGCTTGGTACAGCCTTCCGCAAAATCAGCCGTATTTTCCAACGGCGACAATTTGGACGTCTACACAATTACGACAGCGACCCACCCCACCTTGTTCACTCCCGGCCCGAACCAGAACACAAAAGTGTTCGATGCTTCTAGCACGGCAAACATTTTAACTATTTCGTTTGTGGCACAGGACAATTTGGATTATTTGTTCACCACCTACACTGACGAATCCGTCACCAGTTACGCTAGCGTGAGTGGCCTTGATGTTAATGTTGTCAAAACGAGTGTACAAATTCAGACCGCGATGGGTTTCCAAATTACGGTACCTTTAGAATTTATTAGAAGATCATCATAGTGACGCAGGAGATATTTAATGGCAGTTTCTAACAACGATATGAGCAAGGGATTTAAACCCTTAAACCCATCAAACGATACAGTTGATGTGGAAACCCTATTGCATGAAAGCATTCCACTGACCGGATCAATTATTGCCAATACTTATGGCACATTCCCCTCCGAAAGCAACATACGCTATGATGCTAATGGTCTTTATATTGCTGTATCTGATTATCCCTATGCCAGTTCATCGGCAAATCACATTTTTGACATGACTGCTGGCTGGTCAGCCGACTCTACAGTGGCTACACCATCGACTGAACTAGCCAACAAAAATAACATTTACCGCTTATTTGACCAACAATACGTTGGCTATGATGCTACACAAGAGGTTGTGCCCTTCAACGTCTCTGGAAACTTAAACCCTGCGGATACATGGCTAACCTCCTTCGGCGCAGGCACCGGCGAAAAAGTGAGTGGTGTTGTTTTCATTGATTTTTCAAGAACATTGATGAAAGACGAAATTAAGATGGGCACTTTTAAAATAACGCTTGGTACCGGCTCTTTCGCCGGCCCAATGGTTGGCACAAAAACTTTCAGTGACTATCATTCAAGCCCCACTAATGGAACGACTTATAAAGATAACTCACCTATGGGTACCTATTCCTTTCTGCAATCGGGAACTACGGCCACTGCAGCGGCAACACCAGCTAGCGCACTATACGGGGTTATTTATCATCAAGCCGGCCTCTGCGCTCTATGGGCCACGACGACGACGTGGGGTACTGAACTAACAAGCGGCTCGACGTTTTCACCGAGCACCGCGCAGTCTACTGAACAGGCGTTTGTGTCGTCAAGCATAAACGATATCGTAAATGGCGCCAGAAAGCACATTGATAATATTGAGTTTAGCAACACGACAAAGCTGAACTCTCGTGTTTATTTCTGTCGCGCAAATCATAATGAATTTAACTATAGTTCTAATCGCACTTATACGAGCGGCTCTCAAATTGTGGTTAAGAACCAAGCAGCAGATAATCCGCGCACCTATGTTACTTCTGTGGGCCTTTACGATGATCAGAATGAAATGGTCGCAGTAGGCAAATTATCGGAGCCTCTAGAGAAATCACCAGAGAATGAACTTACCTTAAGGGTTAGATTAGATTTTTAAAATGGCATGTACAAATTTAAACAAAATGACATTATTAAAAATACCGTAATAGCTTACCCACAATATAAGTTTACTCTTTATGATGATTCGGTTTATATAAATGATCAGACCAACACTGGTATCTACGCTTCAGGGTCTCTCTGGGTCAATGATTTAAATCTAACCACAGACACTACTGGCTCACACATAATTTATACGAACTTATCGAAAGCATCCAAAATAGGTGGTAACAAAGTTCATAACGTAGACAACTATCCTGTTAGTGGTGCAGCAGCTTTTTCTTTTAGTATTACAAGAGAGTTCATAGCAACAAGCAGTGTTGGTGGGTATGAACCAATTTATACCACAGGTTACGGCTCTCCAGCCACTTCTTCTATCGCCAAGTTTATAGCGCTCCGAAATTCAATTGATGAGAGGGAAATTGACTCTTCTGTTTTTAAGTTTAGTAACTATTTTACACGAACTTTGAGCTTGGAAGGGAATACGGGTTCGCTGGATGGAACTTTGCTACAAAACATCAACATGTTGAGCGTAGACAATATCTTTTATGGGTCGTCTATCAAGCCCGGGTCAGTTAGTTTAGAATTTTATCAAACTGGATCTCTGTGCGCAAAAGCTCAAGACACTAAAAAGAATGGTGTATTAATCGAAGAGAACAATACCCACATAGGGACGGGAACAGCAGTTGGGTTTGTGTTGTACGAAGAAGGAATTTTTATTCTTACAAATACCGGAAGTTTGGGATCTTATCAGGAGTACTTTGTTCAACCAACAGCATCCGCCACCGGAATCCCAGCAATTTTAGATGTTCCTCGGTGGACAAACTTTGGTTCGTATCAAAACATTACTGGATCTTCTGGCACGGGAATGAGTGGATCAACTTATGTAGTTGATTTCAAAGGAACGACTATTCAACCAACATTGGCCCTGTTTGCTTATGCTCCAAAGAATCAATTGAATTGGAGTAATAATCCTACCTACTTGGATAGCTCTACCAAACCTTATTACACAAACGAAAGTGGATCGACCTATTACAAAGAAAACGAGGCGACACTGGTAAAGAACGTGGTTTCTAGTTCATTTGCCAATTATTCATCGAGCTTTGCTGCCACCACTTACATTAGAACCATAGGCGTTTATGATGAGGATAAAAATTTAATAGCTATCGCCAAAGTCGCCAACCCAGTTAAAAAGACTGCTGAACAAGATTATACATTTAAGTTAAAATTAGATTTATGATTTTAGGTTTAGATGTTTCCACCAGTATTACTGGCGCCACTGTAATAGATAATAAAGGTAACGTTGTGCTGTGTGAGGCATGGGATACTCGTAAATATAAAAGCTTTTTTGACAAAGCATCTTATATTAACGGCCGCCTGACCAATGTCAGGATAGATTTTCCCATTACAAAAATAGTAATTGAGCAGTCGCTTCAAATGTTCAGGTCCGGATTCTCATCGGCAAAGGTGCTCACCCTCCTTTCAAAGTTTAATGGGGTGGTTAGTTGGCTTTGCTATAATACGTTTGGATTAGAACCCGAGTACGTTTCGGCATCATCAGCAAGAAAGTCTTGCGGTATCACGATCAGGAGAGGCCAGAAGGCCAAGCCACTAGTGTTAAAATTTGTTCTTGACAACGTAGATGGTTTCGAGGTACAATATACCAGAAGTAACAATCCCAAGCCGGGAAGTTATGATAGGGCAGATAGCTATGTTATTGCCCAAACTGGTTATTTAGAATGTCAGAAAGAAAAAAAGTAAAAATTTTGAAAGAAGTTTTAGGCTCTCCCTTCAATTCTGGAAGGGAGAGCTTGTTCTATTGTCCCAAGTGTAAACACCACAAAAAGAAAATGTCTGTGAATTTGTCTAAAAACAAATTCAAGTGTTGGATTTGCGATTATTCCGGTAACGATGTAACACACTTGATCCGTCGCTATGGTACTAAGCAGCAAAAAGAAGAGTGGTATGAAGTATGTGACATCATCGATCATTCTGATTTAGAATTGCGGTTGAACGAAATTTTGTCAGCAACACCGGAAACAACTCCGGACAGTCAAAAAATTGACCTACCACAAGAGTTTTGCACTTTAACTTCGCGAAAACTACCAGAGTCTACGTTGCCGGCTATTTCTTACTTGCGCCGGCGCGACATAGAAAGAAACGATGTTATAACATGGAAAATCGGCCACTGCACTTCTGGCCTTTTTAAGGACAGGGTTATCATTCCTTCTTTTGATATTGATGGCGACATAAATTATTTTATTGCCAGATCTTATTCAAAGACCGCATTTCCAAAATATAAGAATCCAAATGTTCCAAAAAACATAATTTTTAATGAGCTATTCTTGGACTTTGCCAAAGATATGGTCCTCGTTGAGGGTGTTTTCGATGCCATCAATGCAGGGGGGAATGTAGTTCCCATTTTGGGGTCAACCCTAGATGAAAAACATCCGCTCTTTCAAAAGATTATCGAGAACCAGACCGATGTTTATCTGGCCTTAGATCATGACGCTCGTAAGAAAGAAATGAAAATCGCCAAATTATTAAACTCGTATGACATTTCAGTTTATAAGATTGATACAGCCGGCTACCAAGATGTGGGAGTAATGCCGCGTGATGTGTATGCTTATAGAAAAGCTAGAGCATCACTTTTTACAGAAACCACGTTACTTAACCATAGGTACACTTAATGAAATTCGCGCACATTGCTGATACGCATATAAAAAATTTAAAATATCATA
>TARA_R110000824_G_scaffold215951_1_pt1 | contig 32655 bp, 34 predicted proteins | sample TARA_R110000824 | Tara Oceans TARA_R110000824 (sample SAMEA4397747) | marine metagenome | biome: Polar Biome; feature: [MES] marine water layer (ENVO:01000295) within the mesopelagic zone...; material: water (ENVO:00002006), including particulate matter (ENVO:01000060) such...
ATTGATAACGGTAAATATGCTGAGTATTACTTAGCATAGGTTTAGCATAGTGAGGGTAGGTACCTCCGCATATGGTAATGTTATGTACCTACCCTTATTGTATTATGGAATATAAAAAAGATAAGTTTAGAGAAAAGTTAGTTGAAGTACACGGACGTCAATGGAACCGTGCCTGGAAAAGACTATCACGTAAAGCAAGTGCTTTAAAACAATCACTTAAAAAACGTTCAGAAGAATACGATGTATTGTTTGATATTAGCTTAGATGATATAAAAAAATTATTTTATTTAGCTTACAATAAACAATGCAAGTATTGTGATAAGACTCTAAATGTTAGAAACATGGTATGTGACCATATAGTACCATTATCTAAACAAGGTGAATCAATACCAAAAAACTTACAAATGATATGTAAAACTTGTAACACAAGAAAAGGTGCATTAATAGAGAAAGACTTTAAATACATCTTATCTTGGTTATCAGAACAAACAGAGGAAATAAGTAAGTATATATTAACTAAATTGTCAAAAGGAGGAAAATACTAATGGCAGTAGCAAAACGTATAGCAAGTGTAGAACAAGAAGAACATGACCTTATGTTAGAATTAACACAAGATTATCTAGAAGATATGGAAGATGTAAAGTCAAAACTACGAAAAGAAAATGATGAGGTAACTAAAGAAATATTATTAGCAGAAAGATTACTATCTAAAATGACTAATCAAATGGATGATATGTATGAATATCCAAGAGCAAGAGCTAGTCATGTTAAGTGTCCAGAATGCGAAGATTAGACATAGCAAAGAAACATTGCTCTAATTGGAACCTAGGTAACTGTACTGGTTGGATGATGAAGAGTGAGAACAATAAACTAATTCAATGGATAGATAAAAAGTACGCTAATAAACCTTGTGTAGTAGCAGAAAAAAAATGTGAGTTCTTCGAGAATGTAGTAGTAAAAGGAATAGGTGAATAACCTGTTCCTTTTTTTATTTTATGAGAAAGGACTCAGCTTATTTTTTTTATACCTCATTTCCCCACACATCCCAATTTTTAGTTTTTTGTCTTGCAAATAACTCTATTTTTTTTTCTTCTTTAGAGTATGCATTGCTTATTAAATCCCTAAAAAAATCAGGTTTTTTACTATGATAACTTCTTGGTAATTGATACCAACAAGAATCATATTTTTTTAAAGCATTTTGTTTGCCTTTAAATGCTAACAATAAATATTCTACATTAGTTGCAAAAGTTCCCCCTAGTCCTAATCCCATTGGTTTTTTAGCCCAAACTAGAGTAGTGCTATATTTAAAACCCCATTCACTTATCACATCAAAAGATTCTTTTAAATATTTATTTATAGTCCATAAATACAATTTACAATTTTTCTCAGATATATCTTTAACAGGTAGGTTTTTAATTTCATCAATAGTCATAGTTGGATAAGTCAAAGGTCTGGTTTTGCCATTAGGATTCCAACCAGGTCCAGTCATAACATTCCACGGGGGGTCAGCATAAATGATATTGTATTTTTTATTTATTTTTTTAAACGGAATATTTTCTTTTTTATCTAAAACTAAAGATGTTTGTAATGTTTTTTTTGTTATCATTTTTCTTCACCAAGTTTATCAAACATACCTTGAACAGACTTAGATAAACTTGTCTTAGGAACTTCTAATTCTTTTTTACTCTTAACATAACTAGATGCTAACTTCATATATGGAAAACCTGTAAACTTTTCTACAGCCTGTGCAGGATTTTCTAATAAACCACCAGGACCAATTGTATCTCTAGCTATTCTACCAAACGGAGCCATAGTCCATAAGTAATAATCAGACATCCTTGTATAATCATCATGTACCATAGCTTTAAATAAAGGTGGAAATAATCTAAGTAATGGTGGAGTTATAGCTTGTAATGGTTGTAGTGGTGCAGGGTATGAACCAAAGAATGCTCTGTCTCTTTCTTTTTCATCACCAAACATAAGGTCTGCTGAATCTTGTAAGTAGTTCCAAGGTGATGGTAATGCAGATTCAAATATAGAATAAGGAAACATATTAGCTAGACCTAACATGAACATATCTCCCATTAATATTCTTTCTATTTTCTTACCTTCTTCTCCTTCAAAACCATATATCTTTGCTTCTCTTATTGCATCATTTCTAAATCTAACAGAGTTATATGCCCATATTTGGAAACGAGAAAATACTTTACCCATACCACTTCTAGCCCACATTGGTCTAAATGGTGCACTATATAAAAACTGTGTACCTTTTACGCCTTTTCTAGCCATATCAATAAGATATGGACTATTATAGTCTGTTATTAATCCATTAAATTTTTCTCTAGCTTTTAAGTAATGTGCAACAAAAGCATCTCTTCTTAACATTCTTTCTGGTACTCTCATAAAAGATGCTGCTGCATTAAAAGCACCTTCAGTTAATCCATTCTTTTTTGCTATTTGAAGTAAGTTAGTGTCTGCGAAGTCAGGGTCTTTTTTAATTTTTGCAATGCCTTCCTGTATAGTCTTTTGAATTGCAGCACCTTTTACATTAGGATTCATTTGTAACTCATATAATAAAAAGTCTTCTACAACACCATGACCTTTCACCCAATTATAAACATCAGACATACTTTTCCAATTTTTATTTACTTTAGAACGTAAGTAGTCTATATTTCTAGCATTCTTAAAATGTTCAAATCCTGTGCTTTGTAATGTTAAAACAGAACCACCATATAAGTTTGCTATAGAAGATTTAGGGTGAGCTAGTAATGTTGCTAACTGATACTTAGCTTCAAATTGTGAAAATTTTCTTAATGTATTAGAATCCCAGTCATGTAATTCAGCTTTAACAGGGTCTTTACCCCTAAGACCTAACATATCTCTTAATTTATTTAATCTTTTAGCCCATAGATTGTCTGCAAACCAGGCATAAGGAGTACCTTTTATTTTCATATTAGGATTATTTAACATATGCTCAGGTATATTTACGGTCTCTCCACTCATACCTCTTGATTGCAACTCTAAATAATTAGCCCAGTTATTAGTTAACTCATCACCTAACTGTGCTTTCTTTTGTTGTCTAAAATCATATATAGTTTCATGTGCAGTTATATCAGCTATCTGTTTATGAAATGCACCAATAATATTTTTAACATACATATCATATGCTTCAGGTTCATAACTCCATCCACCTATGTGAGAGTTTCTAGAAAACATATTACCTATTTTTCTATTTTTTAAATAACTTTTAAAACCTTCATCTAAACGTTGAGACTTTTGCTTACCTATCTCACCTAAAATAGTATTTATATCACCATATCTATCATTTAGTTCATTGCTTGTTATCCAATCACCTGCTAATTGTTTATGACGTATAATTATTTTTTTAACTTCTTTTTGAGCATCAATTCTAGCATCTCCATTTTTAGTATCTATATCTTTTAGTATAGCTTCTAACTGTCTTTTTAAACCTTTTGCAGCTACAGCTCTATCATACATCATATGTGGATAATAAAATTTAGCTGGGATTTCACCTGTTTTACCAATATCTCCAGGGACTTTTCTAAGTTCAGCTACAAATTTATCTGTTCCTAATACCTCACCTGTTGTTTTGTCAAAAATATCTTTACCTTTAAAAACATCTTTTATTTGTCTTAGTTGTAAATACTTTGTTATTGTTCTTAAATTATCCATACCTAAGTTCAAAGGAATAGCTTCTCTATTTCTTACAAATTTTTGTATATCTTTTACAAAATTATTTCTTAGATTATCTAATTCTTTAATCATTTGTTGGTCTGTTTTTGCTTCTCGAATTGGTTTTAAATATTTGTCAGCAACACCTTCTTTACCCTTTAAAAATTCATAATATCTTTTATTTTGTTTTGTTCTAATATTTATTATTTCTTGTGTAACCTCTGAACCTTTCATTGATTTTACACCACTAGGTAAAGTTACAACATATGATTTATCTCTTATATTTAGCCAATTAGATGCATTTATAACCTTTCTAAAAGCATTAGCATACTCTATATCTATAGATTTCTTTTCATTAGGTTTCTTACCACTTCTCATATTCATTAGGTAATCACCAATTGGTTCTTTATTTAAGTTGTTAGACATTCTAACTTCACCAAATCTTTCCATCATAGCAGCTGCTACTCTATGAAAATCAGAACCATTTTCCAATGCAAAGAAAGGTGATAGTTCATCATCCATTTTTCTTCTTTGTTCTTCATACTCTGAAGTAGTTACTTCTTGTGCGTAATGATGAATATCTCTTATCTCATTAATTATCTGAGTAGGCTCTTGTATTTTACCTTCAAGGGTTATACCTCTTTTATTTGTCCATACACCATTTTTTTCTATTAAATTAATTTCATGCATCATCAGTTCTCTATTAACTGCTTCAGGAAATAATAAATAAAATCTTCTACCTAATTCAGGAAATCCTTTTAATGGTTTACTTGGGTCTGTACGATAATCAGGGTAATGTTTAGCAGCTTGAAAAAATTTAGCCATATAACTACCTTCTCTATGTACCTTTAAATAGTTATTAAAAACTTCAAAATCTTTAAAGTTCATAGCATTTAAATCTTTTGCAACTATAGCTCTAGCTAATCCGTTTAACTGACTACCTGGTAAGGGGTTACCTCCAAAGTAATGTTTAATATTATCAATAAGCTCGGTAGCTATACGTGATTCTTCTTTACCTAACTTACCTTCAGTAAGTCCTGCAAAAGGAGCTATCTCGTCTATATATTTTTGTGTTTTTGCATCTAAATCATTAGTATTTATAGGATTAGCTGTTACTTCATTACCTTTTTCATCAAACAATCTCTGTGGTTTAGTAGCATTATCAGCTTCATCTTGTATTCTTGTTATTTCTTTTTTAGGAAATGCTACAGCTGTTTCAAATAACTTTGCATAATTATCAAAATATAATTTAATACTTGACTCTGATATAGAAGGGCTAGAAAATCCTAATCTTACTAAACTAGTTCCTGCACTTTCTTTTTCTATTTCTCTTATTTTAGCTTTTAAATTCTCACTTAATTTTTTACCTTTTGTTGCTTTTTTTATTATAGCATCTATTCTATTCTGTTGTCCTTTTTGTAAAGTACCTAACATAAAGTGGTCAAATAAATCTCTTTCATCTTTACTTCTTAAATTTTGTTTATATGTTCTAATAAGACTATCTATTTGTGAACGTTTAGTAATAGCTGCATCTTTTTCTGTTAATTTAATTAACTCTTTGTATAGTAACTCACCAGTAGCTTTATCCATAGGCTCTAAATCTTCTCGTACTTTTGATATACTATCTGTTAGACCCTTATACAATCTTGCACCTCTATTTTTAAAGTTATCACTATCTCTGTGTAATCTTAATATTCTTTCTCCATCACCAACTTTATCTGCAAATTGTTTTATTAATCTAATACTATTCATATCTCCTAAGTCATTAACCATAGCATCTTCACCAAATTTTATGTATTCATTTAAATGTCTTTCTCTATCTTGTATAGCTCTACCAGTTCCTAAACCATCTTTAATATATTTTCTATAAGAGAATTGGTCTTCAATAGGTTCATAACCTTTAAATAAATCTAATTTATAATCAGGATGATTAGGATTAAGTTGAGCTCTGTATCCATCAAGAGTATATAATTTCTTTTTTATTATATTATTTAAATGTGGACCAGCAGGAACACCTAAAGTTCCACGTTGTAATACTTCTTGTAACCAAGTATACTTTGGGTCTCTTAAATCTTTAGTAAATTCTGTATATAATTCATTTAACTCTTTTAATTTAACTCTTTTAAATACACTATCACTAAAATCTAAAGGTCTAATAAGCTCAGCCATCTTTGGTATTATAGTATTTCTTTGTGTAATACCTTCAGAAAATTCTTGTCTAGGTCCTCTAACATCTGATTCTAAAAGGTTATCTAACCTTGACATTATTTCATTGTAATAAAATCTTCTGCCTTGTTGTATATTTCTACCATACAATGCAGAGTTAGCACCACTAAAAGAAAATATAGGTTGCAACTTTTCGTTAACAGATAAATCTTTACTAGCATATTTAGATAAAGGTCCTGTTAATGCATCATTTTTTCTGTAACTATATTCAAATAAAGGTTCTGCTAATTTTTCTCTAAATGTTTCTACAGATTTTAATCCTCCTTCATCCATAGGGTCAGAACCTAATGCTATAGCAGTTGTTGCTCTTAATCTAAATTCATTTAAAGATTTAGCATCTTTATTAGCTGTGACATATACTAACTGTTTTTTCGAGGTAAAAAGGTTAGCATCTAGTGTTATTTCAAAAACATAAGTACTTTCAGGAGCTTCTATTTCTTTACCCCTTATTTCAACTTTTCTAGCTGGTAAATCAGCTATTGCTGCATGAGCTGCAACTATATTAGCTCTACTACTAACTGCTACACCTAATCTATCTCTATTATTTGAAGCAGTTTCAGAGGCTAATCTTCTACGTAAGGGAGAATACGCAAGTGATGGTGAATTTAATAATCTTAAAAGGTCTTCATCAGTTTCAGCAAATAATTCTCTTTTACTTTTATTATCTATCATTGTACCATCGTCATTTACAAACTCTTCTGATTGTTTAGAATACATATCTTTCCATCTTTTATGAAAACCATGTACTTCATCTCCAAAGTATATACTAGCTTTATCACCATCTAAGTCAGCACCACCAAGTTTTCTTGCTGTTCTACTATGTACTAAACCAGATAATCCTGGAGCACCAGTAAAACCTGCAAAATCTAATACAGCTCCACCAGATAAACTATCCATAGGTACCCTAGGTGCAAATACTCTTAATACTTCTTTAGCTTCTTTAAGAGGAAAATTTTTTCTATTTGTTCTTACTGCATCCCATAGTTCAGACAATGTATAAGATTTTTTTCTCCAAGCAGTTTTTATTTCTGTTGTTTTATGTCCATCATCAAGAAAAAATATAGTTTCATCAGTTTGTAATCTAGATGTATCACCCTCTTTATTTTTACTTCGTACCATACCAGGAGTATAAGGTCTTAATCTAACACCAACACTATTTTCAATAACAGGTCTAGTCAATTCATTAACTATATAATTTCTAAATGCAGCAGCTTTATATGGACTGATAAATTTATGTAAAGCACCAGATAAATTAGTATCTGTAACTCTTAATATTCTTTCATGAATACTTTCAAAATCTTGAATATTTTCTTTAGCTTCTTCAGCTTTATTTCTAGTTTCTTCACCATCTATAAAATTATTTTCTATTATTTCTTTATTTACTCTTAATACTTTTTGATATGCCTTTGATGCAAATTCATGTCCAGCCTTTGTATTACTTTTCATACCATCTAATAGCCTATCTATAGACAATCTATCTAAATCTCTAATTATAGAATCTATTTCACCTCTAGCACTATCAGGGTCTTCTAAAAATTTATCCATTCTTGCATTGACTTCATCATCACCACGAAATCTTTTTTTGGTAGTGCCTTCAAATAAATCATCTATATCTTCTTGTTTTATTTTTTTAAAAGCATATGGTGTAAGATTAGTAAATGCTTGTTTAATTATTCTTAATTTTTTTGTTTGTGTTTTTTCAGATACTATTTCACTTGGTACTGTTTTAACATCACCAATAGGCATTTCATATATCCTAGGAGCAGCTTTAACTTTACTTATTATTTTACCTGTTTTAAGATTTAATTTAACATCATAAAATTGAAAGTAACCATTATTACCTTGTTTATCAGTTTTCCATTCACGTAGTTGATAAGGTCTAGTTCCAGATGCTTTTGCACTTAATAAATTTACATTAAAATGTATATTATTTTCTTTCATCCAATTGTCCTCAGGTTTTGTAACAGTATGCATACCATACTTTCCAATTAAACCCCCGTATTCGCCATTAGATGACACGATAAAACTTTTATTGAACCCACCCTCAATTGGGATACCATAGTCACTATTTAAGAGTCTTATAGTATCAAAACGTGAATCAATACCACCATCTTCACTTTCATTGTAACTAGTATTTTTATCTTTTTTTGTTAATTTGTCTTGATTTGGAAATTTTGTTTCTGGTCCATATGTTAAAGTAAATTTAAAAGTACCATCTTCAGCTCCAGGAAGTCTTGGTGCAATAAAATCAGCATTAGCAGAATATGCTGATGTGAACCATATTTGTTGTCGTTTATTAAAATCTTTAGCATTTTTTACTACAAGGTTCTTTTTATCTCTAAACAATTTTTTTAAATTAGCAGTACTATAAGATAACCCATTAAACTCTAAGCCATATAAAAAATTAGAATATGTGCCTTTGTAATATAATTTTTTTGCATCTTGTGGCTTTAATACATCACCAATTTTATGTATAGCAATCCATTCTTTTAAATCATCTTGTAAATCTTTTTTATCTTTTATTGTTTCATTTACAATATCTTTCATTTTAGGAAAAGGTGTTTGTTCTACTCCAGGATGATAACGCATCCAGTATTGCCTATAGGCATCACCTTTACCACCAAAATAATACATACCTCGTTGGTCCATTCTTTTATCCATCTCTGACATAGTTCTATTCCAAAATTTAGAATAATCTTTTATACCTTTTTGCTCTATATTTTTTTGCAAGTCAGATAAATCTATTAGTTTTTCTACTCTTTGACCATCTTTTGTAGTTCTATCTACAATATTTACTGTATCAACTACTTGAAAAGCTCTAAGAGGTTTACCAGTATTTGGAGATATAGGGTAGTCTATATCAGGATTAGCATTTTTAAATGCATTCTCATATATAATATCAATTGGTTTTCTTTCTTCTAACAGTACTGTCTCATTACCTTGTTTATCAACAAACTCTCTAGTAGGTCTAAGAACAGGCATAACTGGTGTTTCATTAAACTTTACAGTTTTATTTGGGTCTGGTGTAGATATTAATTCTATTACTTGTGTATCTACAGGCTCATGTCTTATAACTCTATTACCCCAGCTTCTCCAAAAATTATAATGATTATCTGATGATGTATCTATATTATATTTTTCAGTTATAAACTTACGTATCTCTGGTTCAGGATTTACTTTATCTACCATAGCTTTATCAACTAACGAATCCCATTTTTTTTGTACATCTAAATATGTTTTTAATCTACCTTGTAATGGTAATGTTTCTGTATAAGTTTGTAATTCTGTATCTACATAATTTTTAACTTTTTGTTTTATAGTATCTGATAACTCAAAATCAAGATTATCTTGGTTAAAATCTTTAGTACCCTCTCTTTTTTCTAATATTACTGGGTCAGTTTCTATAATATCTTTTATAGATATTTTTCTTTCATCTTCTGCTATACGTCTTTCTTGTTTAATAAACTCTTGTCTTTGTTGGTCTATAGATTGTTGTGAATCTTGTTTAATTAACCCTTCTTCTCTTAACTGTTTTACAACTTCAGCAGTCATAAACTTACCCTTAGGTATTTCAGCATCTTTTTTTACTACAAAAGTTCTTGTTCTTTCATCTAATTTTTCCCAACCTGGTACAGTTTCTAATTCTTGATTTCTATACTTTGACATTCTAGTTTTTTGTAAAAACCTACCACCTAGTCTTCTATGATATGGCATTTCATTTACACCAAAATACGCACCTAATAAATAACTATAAATTTGTTCTGGTGTTGTAGCTCCTTGATGTGTAGCACGTAATCCATCAAACAATGAAGATGCTAAACCTCTACCTATTTTATCTGCCATTTCACCACGTTTACCTTCTGGAAAACCAAGCCACTTACCAAATTTTGCATAATTACCAAGTGTTCTAAATACACCACCTGTAACAGAACCACCTATAAATCCTGACATCATTCCATCTACGCCTTCTCGCCAAGATGATATAGAACTTGCAACACCTAAGTTAAATGAACCTTCTACTATATCTTGTACAACAGGTTGTTGTAAAAACTTAATACCACTAGTAACAGAATTATTTCTATTAGCTAATCCTTTGCTTATAATTTTCCCTGTTTTTCTAGTTATATGTTTTGCAGCCCATAAAGGTACAGATTTACCACGAAGTTTTTGTATTACTTTACCTATAGTACCTGTTGCACCGAATTTAGGTATATACCCTAAGAAACCACCTAAATGCCCAAGGTTTCTAGCTATTGCATCCCATTCGTTTGTAGGTTTTGTATCACCAGGTACACCTAATGTTGTAAACCCTTCTATAAAACCACCACCTATATTTTTTACAATAGAACCAACGCTTGCTTTATTATCTTGAGCATTATATGCAAAAGGAACTCTATGGTGTTTAGCATGCCTGTCTACAACACGTAACATTGCTGGTTGGAATTGACGAGGATTTTCCTCGTATTGTTTTATATATGTTTTAGTTTGTTGAGAATCGAAAGAAGGTTTCCAAGTAGGTAAATTTAAACCTAAATCATTATCTATACTTTCTTCTGTTTCAAAAGCAGGAAATGGTCCAGTTTTAGGAGCCATATATTAACCTTTTTTTGGTGGCGGAACTTTATTTGCATTTCTCATCAGAGAATCAAATTGCTTTTTACTTAAGCCTACTCTTTTTAAAGCTTGCTTTAGAGTTAATTTTAATTCTCTCATAGATTTATCAAATAACTCAGACATAATTAACTGTTGATTTTTTGTCCCTCCAATAGCCGTTATTGAAACGTCGTCTGGAAAAAATTGTACAAGTTCACCTGTTTTTTTTAATGTATCTTTACCATCTTTTATAATTTGTACATTAGGTGAAGCAGGGGCACCGCCTGATTTTATAGATTTTTGTTTCTTTTTAACTGCAGCTTTAGCTTTTTTTATATTTGACCAATATGGTGGATATACTCTCTTTGGTTTTCTTTTTCTTTTAACTGCAGCTCTAGCTTTTTCTAGAGTAGGTGTAGGAGGAGCCTTTAATATATCTTTATTATTTTTTATAATTTGTACATTTGGTGATGCTTTTACACCTTTAGAAGATGTATTAGGAGGTACTATTTTAGCACCTTTTAATTTTTGTTCAGCTCCTTTTTTACCAAATTTTGCAACTGCTTTAGCCACTACTGATTGAACTCCTGATACAGCTTTTTTACCACCAGGTAATTTTGTAGCTATAGCAGCAAGTCCTTTACCAAGTAACTTACCACCTTTAATATATAAACCACCAGGTATAAAGAAAGGTACAACAGCAAGAGCTGATTTACCAATAACACCTAATACACTTTCTTTTTCAGGTCCTCTAAAAGGAATAATTGATTCACTCAATGTTTCAAATCTTGGTTCATAACCTGTACGTTCTATAAAATTATTATAGTCACCACCAACTTGACTTAATAAATTTTGTACAACACCAGAACCTACAAAACTATCTTCACCACCTCTTAAAAATAAATTAAAATCTTTAGAACTTAGTTGTTGAGAGTCTCTATATTTTAATAATGTGTCTAGTTTATTTCTAGCTTCCATAACACTTAATTGCTCTTGTGTTTGAGCAAATAAATTAGGATTAGGGGTTAATCCTTTATCTTTATATAATTTTGAAAACTCTTGATAATTACCTTGCAACTTGTCAGGAGTAAAACTACCAGCAAGTAATTGGTCTATTTCTAATTTACCTTCATCATTAATTAAATTAGAAGGAGATAAAGCTTTTTCAAACTGAATAGCTGTATACTCTTGCCCTATTTGAGCAGCATTAGAAGCTTTTTCAGCTTGTTCTATTTGTGTTTTTTGATAATCTAAAGCAGTTTGTGCAGCATCCATTTGCTGTTTTTGTAACTTGTTATTTTTAATATTTCTTTGTATTGCACCTAAGTCAATACCAGTAGCTCCTGTCATTATTGCCATTAAACTGTACCACCTGTAGTTGTAGTTGACATTATGTAGTATCCTCTTTATAAGTGTTATATAAATCCATACCACCTTTTAACAAACCACCACCGTGCTCTAGTAATCCTTGCAACATAGTACCTTTAGATTGTTGACCTTGTTGATAATCAGCAAATGCTTGATTGTATCCAGCTGTATTTACATCTTGATAAATGTTTTGTATACCAGCCAATTCATTCATACCTTGTTGCATGTACTGTGGTTGTAAGTTTGCTATTGACTGTGCAGCATTTCCACGACTTCTTTGTTGATTAACTGCACTTAACATATTTTGATATGAAGGAGCACCAATACCTTGCATTGCAACATTTCTTTCCATTTGTTGATTCTGCATAGCTGCTTCATCAGCAGCTGTACCAAATACTTGTTGTTGTTGTGTACCAGGCATACCTTGTATCATTTGTTGAGCCAAACCTTCTCTTTGTTGTAACAAACGACCTACATCACCACCTAAAATTCTTTCTCTCATATTAGTAGTAGGGTTTACATTACCAATACCAGTATTTCTTCTAAAAAAATCAGGACCTTTTTTTATTGCTCCATATAATGCAGCACCACCAGCAGCTGCCATCATAGGATTGCCAGTAATAAATCCACCTGCTACTTTAGCTGCATCTAATAAATTTTTTGGTTTTAATTGAGAAAAGTTTAACGCCATGTTATAGCATCCCTAATATAATTCTGTGTATAATTTAGTTATAATGTTTGTTATCGTCAAGTTGTTTGTTCATCTTCCCATAATTCATCATTATAATCAGAAGTTTCTGTCATATTTAATTTAAATGTTTTTTGTGTTTTACAATTTCTAGCTAAAATACAATCTGGTTGTTCTCGTAATATCCATCTAGCATTAACTTTATTATCTATAATTAAGTCACCAAAGTTTCCGTCAACTGCAAATACTTTTCTCCATTCTTGTGTGCTTTTACCTAAATCATAACCAACTGTATTACTTCCAGGTGAACCACTTGCATGAACTGCAGGCATCATTGAGCTACCATTTACATTCATTTGAACAGATATAGAGTTTCCACCATTTTGGTCAAATCCTATATCGTTATTACCTATATCACCAAATCGAAAACCACCTGCTACTTGTAAATCACCATCATTTTCTAAAAGAAATTTATTACTACCATCATAATTAATAGTAAGAACATTACCTGATTCATTGTGATGTAGTCTAAAAGCAGAGTCTGAATAGTTCTTAGTATCATTACCTGCATGAAAGTATATAACTCCACCTGCACTAGCATCTCCTTGAAAATGTACATTACCATTACTATCAAACTTTATAGCTCCACTAGAAAATAATGCGTCTCCATCTGCTTCTATTTGTGCTTTACCACTACCAATATTAATAGCACCACTTGTCATAGTACCAGCATTTATATTATCTGCATTAATATTAGCTGACGCTATAGAGGCTGTATTAATTCTATCTGCAACTATTGTGCCTGCAGTAATTTGACTAGCATTAATCGCAATTGCATTCAGAGTAGGTACTGCATTTACTATATACCACCCATTTCCACTTTCTACTACAGTATCAACACTAGCTGCGTTTGCTCGATACATCTTATACTCGTCATTAGTATCAAACCACATATCACCTGATGCCACAGACGTTGGTACAGCGTCTTGATAAAAAGAGATGTTCTTTCCATTAGCAGTACTAAGAGCACTATTGGCTGTACTCTGTGCAGAAGCCGCATTTGTTATACCTGTTTGAGCATTAGTTTCTGCTGTACTAGCAGTAGACTGTGCAGTTGCAATCGTTCCATCAACGGTAGCTACCCATTCACCACCTGTAACTGCATCAGCACCCACTGATAAAGCTATATATAACTTATTCCCGTCATTTGTATCATACCATAAATCACCAGTAGTAAGAGAAGTAGGAACAGCATCTTGCCTAAAAGTAACAGGTGGTTTAGTAACAAAAGATTTACCACTTCCTACTAAATTTGCTTCTGCAATATTATCATTGCTAACTACTGCACCTACAGTATCATCAATAACAATTTTTCCATCACTGTCTATTGCTACATTATTAGGTGTTCCACTAGTCCAAGGTATTGCTTCAAATAATTGTTGTTCTATATTTCTAGAATCTTCTGAACCACCAGTACCACCTTCACCAACTATTCCTGATGTACTATAGTAACCTTTACCTGTCCTTACATCCTTATCAGTAATAGCTAACGCTCTTCTTGCACTACCATCCTCAGTCATAGCTTCAAGATAGTACTTACCATCAGTCTTGTCTTTAAATACTTTTAAATCACCTATACTACCTTGTAAATTACCAGGTCTTCTAAGTTCTGTAGTTTTTTTACTATTTACCGCATCTATTAAATGATTAAGAGTATCATAAAGGTCTTGCCAAGCTCTTTCATCGCCATTTACTTTAGGAGGTTTCTTCTTAGTTAATTCTATTTGTCCTATAAATGTCATTAAATATTATGTTTAGGAAATTTAAGGTTTCTATATATAGCTGCTAAACTATCTACTTCTGTTTCAGCTACAGTACCACCTACTCTATTACCTGCTGTATTATTATCACATATAAAATATTTAATATCCCTAGCTTCTTGGGCTTGCACAGCACCAGCATTAGTTGCTCTTAATTTACCATGCATATGTGTATACACTGTATTACTATTTTGTGTTGTTGCAGATTCAGCAAAACTACCACTATGTGTGCCATGTGTCCATACAGCACCATTCTCTATACTCCAATATACAAGAGGTGTTTTAGCGCTACCACCACGTTTATATCTTAGTTCCCAACCATACATTTTTTTAGTTTGTGTATGTAATCCCATACCTAATGTTTTACTCATATACTCCCAAGTTTTTCTTGTAGTACCACCAAATAGTTTATAACAATTTGTTAAGTCACTATAATATATATCACCAGTACTACCTTGAAAGGTAGTTCTTACATAACTTGAGGTACTACTTGTTGTAACTGCAAGTAAATCCCATCTTTTTCTAGCTAAATTATATGCCCAGGCATATGCCCTGCTTGGAGTAGATGATGCAGCATGTGACCAGAATATTAAAAAAGAACCTCTCTTGCTATCAAACTCTATAGATATACCTGATTTATTCGCACCTGCTACAGCTTTACCATCCCAACTTAAATCTAAACTAACAACTGTTGCACCATCTAATGTAGTAGGTCTAAGAACAGAATCTCCATCTTTTATATTCTCAGATATAATTATAGGTTGTTTACCATCATGTAGGTATATATTCTGATGGTCACAAAAACACATACCATATTCTGTAACTGAAAATGCTTGATTACCTATACATCCTATACCTTCATAACTATCTTCTATATACATACCATCTAAATTTATTCTATACATAGTATTTTCATCCCATGCATATATTCTACCAGCAAATGATGCAATAGCTGTAGGTATAGAAGGTAACCTTATAAAATCTTCAGTCCAATTAAACTGGTCAAACTTTCCTGGTTTAGATTTAAATATATATCTTTCTGCATCAGGTAAGTCTGCATGAAAACATTTAGCTACTACATGATGTCCATTTAATTGCGTACTTAATGCATAATTTACTATAGTGCTATCTATTACTTCAGATATACCATTAATAGCTTCATATGTTGCACCAGCTAATGAATTATCATCGTATACATATTGTCTATATATATTACTTGACGCTGACTCCCAAAAGCTATCTGACACTGATGACCAGCTAGCATCTAATGGTATAGATTCTAATAGTCTAAAAAATCCATCAGGTTTATCAGATAGTAAACTACTTGATTCTGCTCTATATAAATTTACATGACTTATACGTTTACTTAAGCTAGATATTTTTCTTAAATTAATACTAACTTTCATACTATTTGTAGCCGTAGAATTAAATTGATTAGGTATAATACTAACAGGTTTAGTTAATACACCTTCTTGATATCCATCATATACTGCAGATAATGCATAATAATATTTTTTTGTATTTAAGAATGTACCTGTTGAACCAGATGTTAAACTAGAATCTACAGTAGCTTCTGGTACAATATCTAATGAAGAAGATGCAACTACACTATCAGCACCTAAAGAAGAGCCACTAACTGTCCAAGTTGCTTTAGCTATTTTACCACCTTCTACAGAGTTAGATACATATACAACATTTGTTGCTGAGTCTCCTGCAACTTCATATGACAATACACCTTGTTTACTATCAGCAAAAACTGTACTAGGGCTAGCTAATGCTGCTACTATATTAAATCCAGTAGTAGTTTTGCTTGCACTATAACTACCATCTACAATAGCTTCTGATGTTCCTAGGTCAGCAAATGTATGTAATTTAGTTGCTAATGTAGATGCATCATAATATGCTAAATGTGCTGTAATGCTAGTATTTACAAAAGATTGAAATGCTTGACCTACACTAATTACTGAACCACCACCATTTAATAAAAAGTTTACAACTCCAAAACCATTATTATTAAAATATGCTGTACCATCTACACTATCTGTATCTGCAATAACAGCAAAAACATTTAGTGCTAAATGGTCAGTAGTACTATTATGAGGTTCAGCTCTACTATAATGAGCACTACCACTACCTGTTTGACTATTACCATTATTGTTATCAATAATAGTCATATCTCCATCTACTTCTTGAACTATACAACCAACGCTAGTTGTAGAACCTGTTATACTAAATAAAGGTGTTTTAAAAAATTTTAAACTAGGAGCATGATTAGTTCCATCTGCTCTTTTTGTCCATTTACCCCATGTGCCAGCAGTACCTGTTGATTCAGCTGCACTTTCCCATGTAGGTGTAATAGGCACTACATCTATATTAGTACCATCTGTAGGTTCTGTGCATTTAAATAACCAATGTACATTACCTGTATTTAGACTTTTAGTTTGTGCAGCAGTTACATGTGCTGAAAACCACATTGTTGACCCTGTTTCATGTATATCAGTAATAAGACCATCTGTAATAATATTATCAGACAATGCATTAGTACATACTAATCTATTAGTTTGACTAATAGTCATAGTGCTAGTAGTTATTTTAAATAATGTACCTTCACTTCCTGCACCCCCATCATATACCCATAAAGTACCATCTCCACATTCTGCTAAACCTCTAATACTAGAAAACCTTGCAATAGATTTTGTAAATGTTCCATCACTAACTTTTATTTTATATATATAGTTACCTTGATATGGTGCACCAAATATATAATCTACACTACTTACCTCTTTATATATGGTCTTATAGAAGGTTGGAAATGTTTCTAAAGTTTCTAAAGAAGCATTTTGCAATACGGGGTTAGAAGGAGCACTTCCCCCGAATTGTCCAAAATCTATCCATCCCAGCCATTTAGGTAAATCAGTACTCGCACTACCTGTTCCTGCATGTACTTCTCTATTATTAGTTTCTAAACATACTTCATCACTACCACTTACTATAACACTAGAAACAGAACCTTCATAACTATCTATAGTATCAGGAGTACCTTCAAAGTCTTTTATCATATTAAGTTTATTGTTAGTAATATCATAATACACAACATCTCTAGTTGAGCTGTTTCTTTGTATTGTAGATGTAGTAGTTGCTATCATAGCTGTACTACTAGTTCCCTCAGTATATTTAGTTGCATCAGCAGGAACACCACGTAACAATCCATCCTCAACTACACTGTCTAAATTTAAAGAATACGCTGCAGCTTCTACAGGTATGTCTCTAACATCAGGTGTAGTTACAGTACCTACATTGAAGTTATTAAGTTCTACTACTTTCTTTGGCATTATCTATTTCTTCTACCCCCTCTACCACCTTGATTATATACAAATCCTGGTCCAGGTAATCCAAGCATTTCTCTAAGAGTCTTTGGTTTTATATTTCTACTTGCTACTTCTCCTCTTGAACCAAATCCCGCTCCATCTTCTGATATAACTTGTTCATCAACTGGTCCACTTTCATCAACTGTACTAGCCATTGCTTCTGTACGACTGTTAAAACCTTGATTTTGTACTTCTTTTAAAGCAGCTAATGTATTAGGACCAAATTGACCATCTAGTTTTAAGTTACCACCCATATTGTTAAACTCTTGTTGAAAAGCCATGACTTGATTAGGGTCACTAACATCTATAGTTTTTGCCAGAGTCCTTGCATCTGCAAACCCACCTTCTTCAGGTTCTTCAGGACCTTGAACTGCTCCATATTTTATAAAATTATCAGCTCTTTGGTCTTCTAATTCAGCAGCTTCTACCGCACCACTTCGTTTAGCACGTCTTTTAGCAGCCATCATATTTACAGCACCAGTAATGCCTGATAATGCTCTGCCAAACATTCCTTGTCTATCTTCTCCACCTTGTGTAGGTCCAGTATTAATTTGTTGTCTAAATCTTCTATCTACCATTGCCATTTTATTTACTCCTTATTGGTTGACCCCATAGTGAGGTTCTACCGTCTATTATTTGAACTATATGTACAGTAAAGTAACCATTATTAAAGTAATCTACAACTGCAAAAGAATGACTCCAGTTATGTCTTCGATTTAATAAAAAGCTGTTTGACTGTGCATCCATCTTTTTAAGACACCCAATAGACCAAGCTGATTTAACTCCATCTAAATGAGTGACACTTGTTTGTTGTAGGTCATGATAGTGACCGTACATTACATTCGCACCAAGTTTCATTAAATGATTCCTAGTGTGATGTACTCCTGAGAAGTGATGTCCATGATAGTAGTGTAGTTTACCTATCTTTAGATACTCACCTGCAGGATAGTATTTGTAACCTCTTTCCTTTAGTTTAATTGCTTTTGGAAAAGCCACAAAGTCGAGGTAAGGGTTTTCTTCGTGAAACCTATTTAGCCAATCATCATGGTTGCCTTCACACATATATTTAGTTTTGCAACCTGCTTTGTCTAATGCTTCATCTACCTTATCTAACTCTTCATTTACCTCTTTTATTTCTTTTGTAACAAAAGGTAACTGATATTCTAAAGGTGGTCTTTTCTTTTTCTTCCATTGCCAATGAGATACACTTTCCCATTCGCCTACATCTCCTATATCTACATAGAAGTCTGGTTTGATAATAGCTATTGCTTGTAAAAAACAACTAATAGCTTTAGGGTCTGCTAAAGGAAAATGTTTATCTGGACATATGATTCCTCTCTTAACAACCCCCTTGTCTAGTTTGGTCTTTCTTGGCATAAAGCCTCCATTGTATCATCGTTAACATCAATGAATAAATCATTAGCTTTGTCTAAGTACTTCCTTGTTTTTTCTTTGTCATATCGTAAAAAGAACTCACTACAATTTAAACACTCCCAAAATAAAGCTTTATCATGTGCACCTATTATTTCTACTTCATCAACATCTATTGATAAACATGTAGGACATATAGGTGGTTTTTTAGGATATACTTTATTTTTTATGTCATTTAATAGTTCTTTAATGTTAAAAGCTAATTCCACTATTTATCCATAGATTTTTTTAGAATTGCTTTTATTTCATTCCAGAGCAAATCATCCCTTACATTGGAAGTAGATTTTACTGCTATATCTCCTACCCATATAAGGATACCTGCAAAGCCTCCCTTTTTCTTAACTTGTTTTTTAATTAAATTTGATACTATACTCATATCTTCTTTCCTGTAGCTTTACTTATCATGTTTTTAATAGTTGTCCATAGCATATCATCATAAGGTGTTGGACTTAATGCAACAACCTTATCTATTACCAATACTCCTATTACAAACAATTCCCAGTTATTAGTTAATAGTTCCATCCTTACTTCCTCTTCTTTTTATTGATTACTTTTGGACCATTACCATTTTTCTTTTTACCACCATTCTTAGATGGTCTGCCTACTTTTGAACCATATGTTCCTTTTCCACTCGGCATATTACTTTCTCCTTTTACTAATTGTTTTTAAAATATTCTCCAAGAATTTGCTAGGTCTTGTAATTCTATATTATCATTAATTCTATTTCTCATCTTAGTATAACTATCTACTTTTTTAATTATTTCAAATCTTTCATGCGTATAACACCATTGTTGTGTAGAGTCTTGGCTAAATAAAATATATTTTTTATAATCATGTATATTATCCTCTTGGTCTTTTATTAGATTGCTTTGAGTAGAACATCCAGTAAACATCATAGAAGTAACCAAAGCAAGAAGACTACTAAGCAGAATACTAACAAACGTGCCAGCCCCTTTAAGCCACGATACCTTTTTCTCAAGGATACGTTGGCTACCATCCATTCGTCCAAGATTTTCCTTAATCCATTTGACATCTGTTTTTAACTCAGATAAGTCTGAGCTTATACCATCACGCCACTGATTTTCCTGAATGCTCATAATATCTTTCTTTGTCTAAAAATACAAATGTTACATTCTTTGGTGTAGTTGTGTATTTTGTATTATTTTTAATAATTTTAATAGTTTTCATTCTATTAAACCCCTGATTTTCTTCTTTGTTTGCTACCACGCCCATTATCTAATTTTGCTTCTATATAATTAAGTTGGTCAGTTACTTCATCATTTAATTCTTTAAACTCTTTACTCATGTCATTCTTAGCATCAATAAGTTTAATTATGATTTCTTGTAGATTGTCAATCTTTTTAGTTAACTCACCAGTCATCCATTTAAATACACCAAATAGAAGTACTGCAGCGAGACCTGCAAAACCTAATTCTGCTATACCTTCAAACCCTTGCATTACTTTTTCTTCTTCTTTTCATCCTTACAACAACTTTCATCACAACAGTTTTCACCGCATTCTTTTATATATGATTGTGTTACTTCCATAGCTCCTTCTAATCTAACCTTAGCAGTAAGTAACTGGTCTATGTTAGACACTATTTGTTTATATGTTATTTGTTGGTCTTCTAATTTTTTCTTAAAATTAATCGCCATTCTTATCTCCTCATACTTACTATTCTATTTAGAACATATAGCTTATCTCTTAAATTTATAATTTCTTCTTTATGTATTTCTAGTTGATGTCGTAGTGAATTTAACTGTTCAAATTGTTGAAAATCAGCACTAATAGGACTATCCTGTGAAGCCAACATATCAGATTGTATTTTTTCTATGTGCATAGTATTGTTAGTTGAGGATGCTTCTGTAGTTGACAGCCTGCTGTCTAACTGTGAGTAAGCCCAGACAAAAAGTATAATTCCACTTAAAATTTGAATTAAAAAAGAAAGTGAAAAACTAACTCCTGATTTTTCTTCTATCTTAGCCATTACTCTACTGCTTTTGTATCTGGATTATAAGTTTTACCTACTACTTCAAACTGAGATGACCAAGAATCTACTTCACTTTTTGCTAAATCAAATGCTTCTGTAACAATATCATTTTTTGATTTACTACTTGTTGTTACAAGTTTATCTATTGCAAGTTTATTACCTTGAGCATCTGTAACATAAAAACCTACTTTTGTTTTTGATGAATCACTTAAGTCTGTTTCATAGTTTTTAATTTTATATGTTAAACCCATTCTTGCTCCTTTTAAATTGGTGCTGGAGTTCCAGCTCCAACCATAAAAATTCTAAAATTTCCTGTACTACCTATTCTATTTTTAAATGTTATAGTGTGAGAGTTTGCACCTGATATAAGACATATAGCACCATCAGTATCGCTTGTACTAAAAGTATGACCTGATGAAATAACTAATGCTGATGCAGGACCATAACCTACTGTAAAAATTCCACCAGAACCGCTACCTCTTTCATAAATATAAACATGATTAGCTGAACCATCGTTATCTGTTAAAGCAATTGTTGCATCATCTGCAACTGCTATATTATTTGCACCTATTCTACCAACTCCAACAGATGAATTAAACATTACTGAACCAGTATTAGTAACATGGTGAGCAAGAATGTCTCCAGAACCTCCTACATCTAAAGTATATGTTTCTGCTTCAACTTGTAAACCTTCATATGCTGTTCCCCAATCTCCAACAGTAATCCTACCTAAATCACTACCAGTTACATAGTCCATAACTATACCTTCACCTGAACTTCTATTAGCAGCATTGGTAGCAATAATACCACCATTAACTTCTAATTTTTCAGTTGGAGTTGCTGTGTTAATACCAGTTTGACTTGTATCACCTTCTACAACTAATTTACCAGAACCAACATTAAAGTCATCTCCAGAATCAGTTCCAAGTGTAATTCCAATAGAAGTTCCAGCGTCGCTGCTTATGGTATCTAAAGCAATATCGCCAACATTTGTAATAGCATTATCATTAAATGACGTGGCTCCCAAACTAATTGTACCAGTTGCAGTAAGATTAGAAGAACCAATGTCAATGTTTCCAAAACCACTTGTAATACTACCAGAGTTTAATGCTCCTGTAGCTACGCTAGCAGATACAGTTTGCCAACTGCAGGTACCATCACCATCTGCTCTTAAGAACTTACTAGTAGCCTCATTACTATTAGTAGTAGATAATACATTAACACCTTCTAGGTCTCCCATTTGTGCTAATTGTTTCCAGGTAGCCATTAGATAATACTATCACTTTCTTTCTCTAGTAATTGAGAATGTACTTCTTTTAATTTTAATAAGGTACTCATACCTTGTTCAATATCTCTACCTCTCATAGGTGCATCTAAAAATATTCTAAGTAATAACTCAGTATCTTTTATAGTAAAGCGTGTTTGTTTTTGCTTTTCTACAAGTTTACCATCTGTTATAATACCCATTATTTTTTCTCCTTAAGCAGTTCTAATATAAAGTTTATCATCTCCAGTATCATAGTGAAAAGTACCAATACCTGCAGCGTTACCAGTTGGTGCTGTTGAATTAGTAGAAAACTCCATAACAGATATAGGAAACTCAAGATGGTTACTAGTCATTGCATTTCTTACATGCCATCCTGTTAATCCTGTTGCAGTACCAGTACCATCAGTATTAGCTGCACCTTGGTCTTTTATCCAAGCTATTTCAGCTGTATCTGCTCCTGTAGCACTAGTATATATATTTATACCAGAACCATTACCAGTTGTAGTTGTAGGGGAGCCTACCTTTGCTAATACTACTGTAGCATCTTCTACTTCTAATGTTGCAGTATTTAATGTAGTTGTATCTCCTGACACAGTTAAATCACCTGCTACTGTTACATCTGCACCAGACAAGGTAATAGCTGTAGTACCATCACTAGCTTTAATATCATTTCCATTTACTCTAACATCACCACCTACTGTCAAATCACCTGTTGTTGTAATAGTATCTATGTAAGCATCTTTCCACCTTACACCTGTAGTACCTAAATCAACATCACTATCAGATTCTGGTCCAAATATGTTATCAGCTAAATATACTTGCTCTACGTTATTAGCATATAAATGAATTTCATTAGCTGTTTCAAAATCAATCTTTGTTTCATCGTCTTCACCAATTTTTATATCTGCCACTAATAGTGAAGTTATTCCTGTTTGTGCTGCATCAATTCCAATAACTGCACTTGATGCTGTTAACCCTGTACCAGCAAATAAGGTTGCTATATCATCTATAGATTCTTTCTTAGATGGGTCTCCTGCAGTTCCTTCGTCAGAAAAAGCTATTTGGTCTCCACTCGCTATAGCTGCTGCTGTTAAACCATTTACATCTAACTCTACTGTAACACCTGCATTTTCTGAGCCTGAATTAGCTACTGTTATTCCACCAGTACCTGAATCTGCTACAGTTGCTACATAGTTACCTGTTGTATCAGTAGCCAATGCTACCGAATTTGCTTGAATTGCTGCTGACCCTGTTACATTACCAGAACCATCAAATGAAGCAGAAGTCCATACGACATCTCCTGTCATACCTATAGTTCTACCACTCGCTAAGGCAGTTGCTGTTGCTGCATTACCTGTAGTAGCTTGAGCTATAGTATCGGTACTAGCTTCTGTTACTATTTTTTTCCATGTTGCCATTATTGCCTTCCTTTACGAACTTTGACCTAAATAAATACTTGTACCATCAAAATACAAACCACCTGTTACTGCTGTAGGTGCAGAACCTTGTGTCTTAAACTTTAATACACCTGCATAGTCTACAGAAAATATATCTGTAGAATTATTTTTTAATTCAAATACATTTCCTGATGATAGTGCAGGACTATTGTAAGTTAACTTACTTCCTTCTACAAAGTTATCTAGCTTATCTAAGTCTAATAACTCTACATCAGCTGAACCTGAATCATAATAAAATTTGTTATCTGTCTTTCTAAATACTAAACTTTTATATACATCTTTAATTAAATTTGGTGATGATAAACTGCCGCCCATAGTATCTCCTATATATATGTGGGTTGATAAGTTGGTGTTGTAACAGTAACAGCAGTAAATGTTGGAGCATTTTGTTGTGACTGGTCTGTTTTACTTGGGTCAACTTGCTGTGATATTGCAGTAAATGTTGGGTTAGATTGCTGTGCTATAGATGTAAATGTAGGGTCACTCTGTTGTGATACAGCTGTATAATTACCTATAATTGTTTCATCAAATGGTATGGCATACTCTGTCATAACACTTGAATTAAAAGGTAATGCTAATAAATCAAAGCTTGTATCTCCAAAAGCTCCTCTTGCCCATTGTAACATAGCCATTAGTAATCTGTAGGACTAATTGTTTTAATTGTAGATGTCCTTCCTCTGTATGCAAATTTACGACCTCTTCTAACTCCAGCTTCGTACTTTGCTTCAAAATATTGTGCTTGTCCTAAACCATTAGGTTTTAATTCATAACCCATACCAATAGCTTTTTCTACTAAATGCTGATGAAATTGACTTGGCATCTCATGAGTTTCAGCTTCCCATGTTGTAGCATTAACACTAGGTAAGGTATAATGTGCTGCTTTTTTGTAATAGTATAAATATACTTCTCTTGCATCTTGTGGTGATTGATAAGAACTACTATCTTTAGTTGCTACAGGATTAAACTTTGCAATTCCTATACCATCTCTTTCAATCCAATAAACCCACCTTGACTGTTTCCAAGTCTTATGATTACCGCCACTTGTAGTTGTAGTTGACATTATGTAATATCCCTTATTGTTGGTCTACCAATTAATCTTGGTATTGCCTCTAAATCACCATCATCATTAGTATAATCTACTGATTTTATCTCTAATATACTTCCATCTAAACCATAATATCTTTGATTAACAACTGTTGTAAATTTTGTTGCACTATCTAGCAATCTTGTTCTTGCTGTATAATCATCTGATGCTCTATTTAACATCTTAACAATCTCTTGTGCTCCTAATTCAGGATGATGTTGTTGTACTAGCTCTACCATTTCTTTACCTGTCATTTTCTATCTCCTGCATATGCACTATCGTTAGCAACAGTTACACCTTGATATGGTGCCCAACACTCTTCATACATTCCTTTTACATAACCCAACTGTCCTGATGTCCAGTTATATTCTGTAATTAATTTTTTCTCTCTTATAGTCCATTTGTCCATATGTTTCTGGGCTCTATTTAATTCAGTAGTAATAGCACTTAATGATGCAGATACCATTTCTGTATCTTCATTACTTATAAAATCATCTACTGATGCATTTACATTTGTAAGATTAGCATCATCTTCCATTAATTTTCTTGCCCTTGTTAAAGCACTTGTAGCTTCTGTAGTTATTTCTGTTTCTAAAGATGCTAATGTTGTTTCAGTAAGCTTAATTAATTTAGCATGTAATATATTCATTCCTACCCAAAGCACAACATGTTTATAAAACTCTACTGGAAAACTAGTTATAGTTTCTGCAGAGTTATTTACAGTACCATAATTTACTAATACAATAGATGCTGGTTGAACTGAAGTAGGAACTGGCAATACATATAATTTGTTACTATCTACATAATAAACAGGTGCAGTAGTAGGTGCAAAGTAAATACTAGAGGTATCTGCTACTTGATTCTTTTGATTTAAAGGAATAAGCTTTGCTTCATGTAAATCTGTACCAGTATCTATTGCATCTCTTTCTACATACAATACTCTACCACTACCAATCTCAAAACCACTACTATTACTTAATGTGCTTGTATGAGAAAACCTATACAGTAAATCTGGTGATACTGCACCAGCTCTAGCTATAATAGATTTTACCCCATCATTTAACCAGGTTGTAACTTGGTCATCAAAACCAGTTACACTACCAGTATAGTGTTGTATTTGACTACTAAAGCTCATCTACCTTGCTTTGTGTATACGCCTCTTGTTACTTTAAGGGCTGTTTTTTTAACTTCTTTTTTTAATTCTTTTTTGGATTCTTTTTTGGCTTCTTTGATTACCTTCTTTACTTTCATTATTACTTCCTTTTGTATTTAACGTACGCCTACTATTGTTATTTACTTCTTCAGTCCCTGACTGCCAAGGACCACCAATATTTACACTAGTAACAATCTTTGACATTAGTCTTTTTGTATAGTGATTTTCATTCTAAGAACAGTTGTTGCACTTGCTACAAAATTTCCACCACTTCTATTTATAGCTGATGCATAAATACTTTTGCTATCACTTGCAGTTTGTATTCCTAAGTCAATATTAGATTTACTTCCAAGTTTTGAATCAAATAAATCTGTGTAATCACCTGCTACAATTTTAACCACACCCAACATATTTACTAATGCTGAGTCTAAGTCGTCAACATCCTCACCAACTGCCTTACCTTCATCCCCACTTATTGAGGTATTTACTGAACTGAATACAATATCCATTGCAGGTCCAGTTGTAGTTTGGTCTAAAATTGTAATTGATTTAATTAACCCTGAACCACCATTCATAGAAGTTGCATAAGGTATTTCTATTGCTTGAGCAAATACTTTATTATCACCAATAGTTTCTGCATCAGTTGTTAATGTTACAGTAATTACATCTAATACTTGTTTATTGAGCCTTTCTTTCTCTGTAAACTGATTTATAATTGTTTCTGCCATTTCCTTCTTTCCTCATTATTAGCATAAGGGGTAGAGTTAACTACCCCATATACTAGGTTAATAATCTTAAGCGAACTTAAGAATAGTGTGAGTTTCTGGTAGATTGACTTCTAAACCTGCTTCGGTTATAATCATATCTTTTCTACCATCAACATTGTTATTCTGAACATTAGTAATAACATGAGTATCTCTTGATATTCCATTACCAGCTAATGGTCTATAAGCAACGTTCTTAAGGTCAATCATGACTGCATAATTTTCCCAAGGTCCTCTAAATAATGGTTCCATAACAAAAGCTAAATTACCATAAATAGTATTAATAGCTGTAATGTTATGACCAAAAGAACCTTTAAGATTCTGTATGTCAGCTGTGAATCCATTGCTTCCACCACTAGTTGTAACTGTGTGTCCTAATGCTGCGTTATTACCCATGAAAGAGTTAGTACCTAGCTTATTCATCCAGGACATAACTTTTCTTGAGGCAAGAACTAGCTTAGTTCCACTGTTACCTGATTCTGGAGAGAACACATCTTCCAATGCATCGATGAAGTCATCGTATGCAGATGAAGCATATGTAAAAGTTTTTACACTACCATAAGCTTCTGTGAAAGGAAGAATACCCCATGTTCTTCTAATTGGTCCTGTTGATGTTGAATCATCAGAGCCAATACCAAATAACATAGCGTGTTCCATATCCATTTTATGTTCCATCAACTTTTCAGCATATACACGTTTGTACTCATTAGCAGTACCTCTATAACGTGTAGCTAAAGCTGTTCCAGAGAATAAAGGAACTGCAGTTTTAAAAATCTGTGCATACCCTTCTCTGTCAAAGAACTCATCTTTCCAACCCTCTGGGTCAGTTCCACCCTCAGCAAATGCTGAACCGACAATTTGCCAGGTTGCATTGTTTCTAAGAATAATCTTAGAACCATCTGTTGGTGCTATATTACCTGCATTAGTACCATCTGGTGCATAATAAACTGCTTTAAACTCTAAGTTTACAACAGTATACGCACTATTTGATACGTTAGGTGTTCCATCTACTATAAAATATGCAACTGCAGCAGTTTCACTGCCTGCACCTGCGTCAGTACCGTTATCATCATATTCTGCTGTGATAGCAACTATTTGTCTATCTAGCAAAAATTCTGGTCTAACAGCTGTTGTTACCGCTCTTCCATATTTATCATAAGGCACATCTAAACGTACGCTTGCAGTATCTGCATATGCACTACTACCGTAAGCAGCGGAAGTTGCAACTGCTGCAATATTTCCGTTACGTCTTTGATATTGATGACGCTGTTCTAAGAATTTAAAAACTGGGTCATCAGTTGGCTTTTTGGCTACCTTGGACAAATATGTAAAAAACGGAGATTGTTGTGGTGATAACTCTGCAATTCTTTCTCCAAAGTTGAACATTCTTCTTGAATGGTCAATAGAACTAGATTGCATTGTACCACCTGGCGTAATACTATATTGGTCTGCCATGTGTAATTTCCCCTATTTTATCTCAACAATTATTAGATAATATTAAATCTATCATTATCATGAATTATTGAATCCATTAATTTATCTCCTGCACTTCTCTGTTCCACATTAGTGTTTTGAGAAGGCAAGACGCCCATAGAACTTGGGATAGATTGTGCTTTCCTGGTCTGCTGAAATGCAGCACTTGGTACTGGTTGAGCAGTAGGTTGTACACTCTGTCCTTTGTTCAATTGAAATAACCTCCAAGTATTTTCAAAGCTCATAGACTTAGGGTCAGACATCATCTGAACATAATCATTAAACTCTTGGTCAGAAGCATTAAACTGTTGACGTGCTTGATTTTTCATGCCAGTCATTTGTTCTTGTTCTCTTGCTTGCTGTTCTTGAGCTTCACGATATTTAGTTTGATTTGCTTGAATCTCTTGTCTTTCAGACTGAATCAATGCCATACTGTATTCTCGTTCTAAACGATTATACTCATCCATATCATCTCTCCAAGCTTCAACTGCATTTTGATGTTGTGCACTTTCGCTTGAAGGGTCTGTATAAGCTTCTTCTCTATTATAACTTAAAGGTCTTTGTGGTTTATCTGGAGGAGGTGGAAACTCTTCTTCCGCTGGTTGCTTTTCTTGCTGAGGTTGTACATTCCCCTGCATAACAGCAGTAAGTTGATTAGTAAGAACTTCATTAGTTTTTTTAACAGTATCTAATTCATTCTTTCTTTTATCAGCTTCACTCTGCCAATAATTATATCGTACTTCTTCATTATTAGCTTGAGGAGCAGCTTGAGAGTTTGCTTCTTCCGTATTTTCCACGGTTTTGGGTGAGTCTATCACCGCTTCTGGTTCTGGAAATATGTCTACACCTTGTAAACTTCTATCATTTCCACCCAGAATATCGTTTATAGCTCCAGTATCCATATTGGGGGTACCAAACTCTTCAGGCATACCTTGTTCAGGTGCTTCTTGTGCTTGGGTCCCTTGATTCTGTACTATTTGTTGGTCAGCCATTGTGACTCCTATTCTTGATTGCCCATCGGTCCTTGGGGTAAATCAGTTGTTACTTGTTTTAATTCTTCAGGACTTAGTTCTCTTGCTTCCTTCTGAATTTGACCTGTTGCGTCATTAAGGCGTTTCTCAAAGACTGTTCCTGCAGCTCTTGCTTTAGCAGAAGTTGAGTCTAGTTGAGCCTTAAATTTTTCTATTTCAGCACGTTGACGTGCATGATATACTTCTCTTTCTCTTGTTTGTATATCACCTTCTAATTCTTTTATCTTCTTTGTTGCACCTTCTAATTGTTGTTTTAATTGACCAACCATATCAGTTCTTTGCAGTACACCTTCCATGTCAAAAATTTCTGTTTTCTTTAATACTTCTTTTCTATCAATAATACCATTCTTATACGCATCCATATACATTTCAAGTTCTGCATACCTATTGGTTGGTAAAGTAGAACCAGCCACAACAACCACATCATATTTCCCAACTCCAATCTCATTTACAATACCTATCTCTTTGCTATTATCGTCATATAGTCTTTGGTTAATTACAAACTCACTCATAGAATTATTAGGTTGTACTAAGCGTACAACTTTTTCTTCTGTATATAATTGTTGTGCAAAATCTATACATACATGTGCACATCTCCTTAAGCCACCTTCTATATCCGATTGTTTAGACTTCATCTTACGTTGACCAAACTCATCTAAAGATATAGTAGCTTTGTATGTTTGAGGTGCTGCTTGTGCATTACCCATCATCATTTCATATAAACCTAATTGATGGTCTATATCGTTCTTAGCTTCTTTCTCATTAGCATACAATTCATTAGGTAATGGTGTTGGTGCAACTTGCTGAGGTGGTCCTTGGTCAAAGTCTACTTCTATTGCTACACCTGGTTGTGACCATTTAGTTTCAAACTCTCTCATATCAACAGAACCTGATGGTATTAAAATCTTTTGATTTGTACTAGTAGTTGCATGTGCTATAATTAATGACCTAGTCTTATTAATATACTCTTGTAAACCTTTTACCATTCTAACATCGGATGTAGGATAAGGTGTTCTAGTATGTATGTTCATAAAGAATATTATAGGATAATGTTCTGTAGGTAGCATTCTTTCATATATAAGTTTGTCACCCATAATAACACAAACATGAACCCTAGTTGTAGGTACAATAACATACTCTATATAATCCTCTTCTATTAATTGAGCATTAGTAACCTGTTTCATCTCAGGTAACTTAGGTTGTTCTTGTTCTGGTACACCTTGTGCCTTAGCTTGTTCTAATGTTTGGGAATACTGTTGTTGTAAGGTTTGCATTATAGAGTTAGCTGTTTCTGCATCATCTATAAAATTACCTTGTATTAACCATACTGATTGGTTTAAATACTCTTCAAAATCTTCTTTTTCTAATAATTTTTCTTTACCATTAAATCTTTGAAATACTCTATAGTGGTCTACTATCTCTTTGTAATATCTTTCATAACCTCTAATATAATCATTACTATTACCACCATATCCTATATATGTAGATGTTCTTTGGTCTTCTGGAAATGACAACTCACCATCATCTTGTCTTGATGTATCAGGTCTATCACTACTAAAGTTTTCTGTTGTTGCATTCTTAATAGCTTTCTTATACATAGGAAACAATGCTTCAGCTTGAGCTTTAGTATATAAACGTGATATGATAATGTTTTCAGCATCGTCACAATACTTATTCCTTGAGTTTGGGTCAATATAAACATCTAACGGGTCAATATCCTTAACCTTTACATCGCCCTTACCCATATCAGACATTGGGTCTTGATATGCAAGTAAACAGCCCATTCCAGTAGTATAATAATCATCAACAGCGGTTCTTAGACAATCACCCCCGTTAGAATTTTGCCATACATATTCAAGTATACCATTCATTACTTGTGCTACTTTATTGTCGCTATCTTCTCTTGGAGAAACTCTAAATGAAGGTTTTGATGAGGTTAACATGGCTTTAGCAGCTTCTACAGCAGGATGTATTCTATTTACTACAACTGCCGCTTGACCTCTTTCTTCTAAACGTATTCTTTGCTCTTTTGTCCATTGTTTTCCTAGACGAAATTCTTTATCTTCTTGGGCATGCTCTGCCCATATTTCTCTTTTTTCAGAATACGTCTTAAAGATATCGTGAGTATCTTGTATCTTTGTTTTTTGTGATTTGGGTTTTTTTGTGTATGCCATGATATAATTATGTGCGTAATTTAGTTACTACATAGTCATCCAGTCAAGAACTTTTTTTGTAACTGTTCGATTTTGCTTAGGACCTACAGTTTTTACTCTACAAGGTACTGCTCTATCAAGTGCCATCCATATTGCATCTAATATGTCATCATTCTTTCCTCTAGGGTAAGATAAAAACTCTTGTTGTGCAGTTATATCAGATGGTCTGAAAAAAAATTCTTTCTTTGCTAGCATAGGAACTAAACTAATTAGCCTTTCTGATTTACGTGTTCTTGGTTTCACACCCTTCTCTAATCCAGGTATGTATAAATTTTCTTTCATCATTAATGATTTAGTACTATCTCTTAATGCTTCTTGATACGCAACTGTCTCAATCTTCATTCTTTTTGGTCTATACTTCTTATAAATTTCGATAATTTTGCTAGGTTGTTCTGCAGGAGATACTCTGCCCCGTAATATATCAACAATGTACCTGTTATTATCATTGTCAATAGCAATGACAGCAATAACAAAATAGTCTGCCCTACGACTAAGACTACTAGCGGGGTCAATTCCACAATAGATTTCAACTGGTTTAACATCTTCACCACTCCCTGTTTTTTTAACTAAAAGATTTTGTCCCTCTCTACGTGCATAATCATAGTGATGTAACTGTATATAATGTGGTTTAAATGGTGCATCATCAGGTGATTGAGCTATATTCATATATTCTTGGTAGAAACCATTTAGGTTACCTACGCTTTCAAATTCTTTCTTTATCTGTAATATTCTTTCTTTCGGGAATCTTGCATTCCATATAGGCTTTTCATCCTCATCCCATATAGAATACCACAATGTTTTCCAGGCATCGGACTCTTTTCCCCAGCATAAAAAGCAATCTTCACTAATAACAGTACCTATCATTACTACTCTACCATCATCTGATAAAGAAGGTATAACAGCTTCTGTCATCCACTTTCTGTTTTTACTTCTTGCCTCTGGTGTAGATGCATTTAACTCTGATTCAAAGTCATCTACTATAATTAAATTAGGTCTTGTATCTCCTTGTATAAAACCTCTAACTCTTTGTCCTGT
>TARA_R110000824_G_scaffold37553_4_pt1 | contig 32637 bp, 34 predicted proteins | sample TARA_R110000824 | Tara Oceans TARA_R110000824 (sample SAMEA4397747) | marine metagenome | biome: Polar Biome; feature: [MES] marine water layer (ENVO:01000295) within the mesopelagic zone...; material: water (ENVO:00002006), including particulate matter (ENVO:01000060) such as......
CTTTTCTCCTGTTCTGCGGCCGGCGAAGATCCGGGACGGGTACAGCTTATGATGAAATTGCTGCTTACCGAGACCGGGCATGAGATCGCTCTGCTCGCGCAAGAGCTAATGGGCGAATATGCCTTTATCGAACCGGCAGGCGCAGGCGGGCGCGGACCCCGCGGGCTGCGCGGTCCGGAAAAATGGATGGACCAGATCATGGGCAGCCTCGGCAATTCGATCGCTGGTGGCACAACCAATATCCAGCGCAATATCATCGGTGAACGCGGACTGGGCCTGCCCCGCGACGCGATCGCGGGAGGCGGCAAATGAGATTCCATCTTTCCGAGGAACAGATTTCCATTCAGGACGCTGTCCGGGGTACCTTGGCCGACAAGTGGTCGATGGACCATTTGCACAAATTTGCCGATAGTGACTCCGATTTTGATCAGCCTAGCTGGGATGCGCTGATGGCGCTGGGGCTGGCGGCTATATTATCGCCGGACAGCGGCATGGGTCTGCTGGATGCAGCCTTGGTCAGCGAAGTGGCGGGGGAAGCGGCCGCGGCTGGACCGCTCATCGGGCAGATGATCGCGGTGGCGGCGGTATCGCGCTCCTCTAATGATGCCGCTAAATTGCATCTCGACGCGCTGCTCGAAGGGACAGGGATTGCAACTCTGGCGCTGGGCGACAGCGTCTATGTTCCTTGTGCCAATGCAGCCCAATTCTTCCTGACAGGTTCGCGCGATGGTGCGATATCGCTGGTAGAGGCTGGTGACGGGGTCACCATTGAAGCGGTCCGCTCGACCGACAGAAGTCGTCCGGTTTCCAAGGTAAGCTTTGATGGCACAAAAACGCACGAGCTGTTCGCTGCTGGCGATCCGACGGTGGCAAAGCTGTTCGATGCCGCGCTTGTCCTGATCGCTGCGGATGCGCTGGGCGGGGCTCAGAAATGCACCGACATGAGCGTCGAATATGCCAAGGAACGTGAACAATTCGGTCAACCGGTCGGACAGTTTCAGGCGCTCAAGCATCAGCTCGCGCAAATGGCGCTGGATGTTGAACCGGCGCGGGCGCAATTATGGTATGCCGCTTATGCTCAGGATGCCGATCTTGATGATGCGCCCCGTGCGGCTGCCATGGCGAAGGCGCATCTGTGCGATGTCTATGTCCGCTCGTCCCGCGCTGCTGTCGCTGCTCATGGCGGTATCGGCTATACATGGGAATTTGGCCTGAATTACTGGTTCCGCAGGGCGGCCTTCGATCGTGCCTGGCTCGGCAGCCCGAGCGAGCATCGGGCGCGGGCAGCAGATCTGGCGGGATGGACTGCAACCTGATGCTCGATGCCCGGCAATTGATCGCCGATGCACGGCGCGCAACGGGTTTGCAGGATTTGGGTGCACCTGAATATGAGGAAGCATTGTCGCGATTATGCGCTTCGGTGCAAAACGGCGACGCCGATGCGCTGGCGCAGCAAATTGCGGTTCAGTTGCAAAGGCGCCTGCGCCTCTATGCCGACAGAAAGCAATATCCGGAGATAGCGAACCAAAAAATCACCGCCCCCGTTTTTGTCGTCGGCTTTCCTCGCAGCGGCACCACCATTCTTCATGCCCTGCTGGCCTCGGATCCCCGCGCCCGCAGTCCATTATCATGGGAACTGGAAGCACCATCGCCGCCGCCGCGCGCCGAAACCGCGCAGAGCGATCGCAGGATCGCCGAGATGCGCGCAAAAATCGAGCAATTGCCTGCGACATTCCGCGCCATGCACGCTGTCGGAGAGATGCTACCTGACGAAGACAATAGCATCATGCAAATGGCGTTCAGATCCCTGAATTTTGCAGCGCCGCGCGAATTGCCCGGCTATGTCGACTGGCTGCTCGATTGTGACATGGCTCCGGCCTTTCAACTGCACCATCATATGCTCCAGCATTTGCAGGCCTTCCACCAGCGCGACTGGTGGGTGCTCAAGGCACCGCCGCATCTTTTCGCGCTGGACGCATTGTTTGCCACCTATCCTGATGCCCGGATCATTTTTACCCATCGCGACCCGGCATCGATCATGCCGTCCAATTCCAGCCTGATCGCTTTCCTGCACGAGATGCACGGCAACCCGGTCGACCGGGCAGAGCTGGGCCGTGCGGAATGCGCCAAATGGCACAAAGCGATGGACCGGGCGATGCAGTTTCGCACGCAGCATCCCGAACTGGCAGACCGTTTTTTTGACCTGCAATATCAGGGCTTCATCAGCGACCAAATGGCGGAAATAGGGAAAGTCTATGCCTGGCTCGATATAGATCTTCCGGCTGCGCCACGCGATGCGATGGCCGTATTTCTGGCCGATAGCCGACAGGGCAAACATGGCAAGCATCAATATTCGCTCGAACAATATGGGATGACGGCAAGCGGAATACGCGAGCAATTTGCCGACTATATGGCCGCCTATCAGGTGCCCGTTCACGGAGAAGCCCGATGACTATAGAATATGGAAGCGGGCTCGATCCCGACAAGGATTTTGCGCTAACGGCCATTCACGCCGCCGATCCGCAAGCGATGGAGACGATGAACCTATGGGCTTATGATGCCGAGCGGGACATCGGCTTCAATATTCATCCGCTGATCAGCGGCGGCAATATGATGGCGATGATATCCTTGTTTCTCCCCGATGGCCGCATTTTGCGTCAGCGGGCCGATGTCGGAAAATTTACCGAACCATCCGCGCCAGGGTCCGAGCGCGTACGCTATGCCTGCGAGACAGCCTTTCGCAAATGGACGTACCGCGTGGACGCTTTGCCCGCTTTCACCACAGGCGATGCCCAGCAATGGGACGGCCCTGTCGATGACGAACGACCGACTGCAAAGATAGATCTGGAAATGACGTCGACCGCTGCCGCGCCCATCTGGCGCAATGGCACGTTGACGAAAGAAGCACAGCAGATGATGGTTGGTGACGCTGGCCTGTGGGTCGCTGGCCGGCTGACGAACGGCCTTCATCCGGACAGTTATCGTTATGACCAGCTGGTTCGGGTCTCTGGCCGAGTGACTTTGCCAGATGGTGCGTTGCCATTTGAAGGGGTCGGGCTGCGCAGCCATGCCCGCGGCGTTCGCAATCTTGTCGGCATGGCCGGGACTTGCTGGATGAGCGGACTGTTTCCTTCAGGTCGGGGCTTTGGCCTGCTGGTCAATCACGCGGCCGATGGTCGCGATGGCTATAGCGAAGCCTATACGACCGATGGCACGGACATCACGCCCGCTCGCATCTTGAAATATCCTTCGCGCCATCGTGATCGCGAAGAAGGGGACTTCTGGATCCAGCTTGCGAGCGACGAACTGGGCCTGGTTGATATTCGGGGGCGGGATTTGCGCGCCTTCTTCTGGTCGATGCCGGAATGGGGCGCTCGGGTGCCTCCGAGATATGGCTTCGATAGCAGTGCAGGAGTGGTCATGAAACAGGCGCTGGCCCGCTATGAGTGGGACGGCGAAATCGGCCACGGCCTTAATGAAAGATCCGGATAACCATCCGGCACGATTTGATTGAATAGATAATATTGAAATGGGAGAAGCAAGCCAGATGACCGAGAAACTTATATTTACGCCCGAGGATGATTGCTATCACCAGCTTTCGGACGATCATTATGAAACCGAAACCAACTGGTGGTCGTTCAATATTCCGGAACGGAAAATTGGCTGCTGGATTCACACACCTTATTATCAAAATCGCAAGACAGCCACCTGGCGGATTTTTGCCTGGGACGACGAGGGATTTGATCCCGCTCGCATGGCTTATTATCGCAAGGTCGAAGAAGCTGCGATGCCGGACGATCCGGATCTGCGTGACATCACCTTCCCCGGCGACAAGGATGGTCCGGGCTATAGCCTGAAAATGATCGAGCCAGGGATGAAATATCATCTGCAATATGAAGATGCAGCGCGCGGATTCGCGCTTGATTTCACTCATACAGGCTTGCACCAACCGCATCGCTTTCCTCCGGGCCGGCCGCCGTTCATGCAAACGCCGCATTTCGATCAACTCGGCCATATCGAGGGCTGGATGACCTTGCGCGGTGAGCGGATTCGTATCGACGGTATTGGCGTGCGTGACCGGACCTGGGGGCCGCGCGGCGGACCCTATGCGGCTTCACCCAAGAAATATGCCAATGACATGGAGCGAGTGAAGCACCCCGGCGGCGCGCGCTGGCGCGAGATTGAACGGGAAAAAGGCCGCGGGCGTATCCAATATATATTCGGTCACCGTCCCGATGGTACCGGATTCCTCGGCTTTGCCCGTTTGCAGGATGCAGACGCCGATGGCTGGGCACCAATGAATGCCGGCTGGATCCGGCGGGATGGTGAATTTGGTACGCTCGATGCTAGCCAATCGCGCATGCGCAGTTTCCGCAATCCGAAAACCGGATGGTGCACCCATATGCAAGTGGAACTGGTCGATGAGCTGGGCCGTGAAATGGTCAGCGAAGGCTTTACCGTCAGCACGATGAGCGAGGCCGGTTATGGCGTCAATCAGCTGATGCGCTGGGATATTGACGGCGGCATCGGCTGGGGCGAGGATCAGGACGTCTGGAACCCGACCCATTTCGTTCGGATGCTCGATGCGCTGAAGGCTACGGCCTGATCGCAATGTTGACCAACCTGACCCTTCCGCTGATGTGCGCGCCGATGAGCTTCGCCTCGTCGGTGCCGCTCGCCACGGCCTGCTGCCGTGCGGGCATTATCGGTGGCTGGCAAGGTGGGGCGGCCACGTCAGATGAAATTTTTTCAGATTATCTGACGGCGCTCGACAGCATTGAAGGCGGACCGCCAATCGTCAATCTTCCTGCACGCTGGGCAAGTGATCCATCGGCAGCCGATCGCATAGCGATGCTCGAACGCGCTCGCGTGCCTCTGGTCCTATCCAGCATTGGCGATCCGTCAGCTTTGGTTGAGCGTGTCCATGGCTGGGGCGGGCGCATCATTCATGATGTGACGACGATGAAACATGCAGAAAAGGCGATGGTGGCTGGGGTCGACGGTCTGATGCTGACCTGTTCGGGGGCGGGTGGGCATACCGGTTTCCTGACGCCAATGGCCTTTGTACCAGCGGTGCGACGGATGTTCGACGGGATGTTGATCGTAGCAGGCGGAATTGCTGACGCGCATGGGATAGCCGCAGCACTGGCTCTTGGTGGTGACATTGCCTGCATGGGAACGCGCTTCATCGCTACGCCTGAAAGTGGGGTTGTCGAAGGCCATCGGTCGATGATCCCGGTCGTCGGTGCTGATGATATAGTTCCATCAGCAGCGATGAATGGCGTGCCAGCGCACTGGATGCGCCAGTCGATCGAAGCGGTCGGCCTCGATCCCAAATCCTTGCCGGGTGTCCGTTCGCCAATGCCGGAAGGCGTGAAGCCTTGGCGCGACATCTGGAGCGCAGGGCAGAGCGTCGGGCTTATCGACTCGGTCGAACCGGTTGCCGATCTTGTGGCCCGGTTGACGCAAGAATTCGAAGCACTACCGGCCATTCCCGACTGGCGTGCTCGGATTACGGAAATTTCCGGAGATTGGGCCTAGGCTATTGTGAGGACGATCCGTCCGGCTCTCTTGCCTTCCGACGCATCCTGTATCGCCATACGAAATTCCGTCAACGGATAGGATCGCGCAATCGCAGGCCGCAATCTGCCTTCGTTAGCGAGAGCGAAAATCAGGTCCCGGTTGGCTTCACTCTTGTCGGATTCAAAAATACCGAACTGCCGGATATCGACCCCGATCAGGCTGGCGCCTTTAAGCAGCGGCAAATTGGTCCGCAGGGAAGCGATGCCGGCAGGAAAACCGATCACCAGATGTCGACCATTCCAGCCGAGAGAACGGAAGGCGGGGTCGGTCGCGTCTCCGCCGACCGGATCGAAAACAACGTCGACCCCTTTGCCATGGTTGGCAGCCTTGACCGCATCCCTCCAGTCTTCTCGGCGAGCATCGACAACGGCATCAGCACCGCCTGCAACAGCGAGGTTACGTTTCTCTTCGCTCGACGCCGAACCGATGACATATGCGTCCAGATATTTGCCGATCTGGACTGCTGCATAGCCCGTCGCGCCGCCCGCACCCAACACCAGCAATGTTTCACCTGCTTGCAACCGCCCGCGGTCAGCGAGAGCATGCCACGCAGTCGCATAGCTGACCGGAAATACGCAAGCCTCCTCGAACGACAAAGCTTCGGGCATCTTGCGCACGGATCGTTCGGGCAAATTGACGACATCTGAGAACATCCCGCCCCAGCCGCTTCCTACAACCCGATCACCCAATGCAAAGTCGCGGACATTTTCGCCAATCGCTTCGACTACGCCAGCGCATTCGCTACCGGGGATGAACGGCAGGGGTGGTTGCACCTGATATCCCCCCGCAGCGGTCAGTACATCCACGAAACTGATTCCGGCAGCCTGTATCGCGATGCGTATTTCTGTTTTTGACGGTGGCCCCGGATCATGTGACACTATACAATAATTGTCCGGCGGCCCCAGTGTTTCGGCCATGACCGCATGGGGCGTTATTTTATGTCGACTCGTCATAGTTCGCCTCTTGTCATGATCAGGCAAGAAGTATAACTAAGTTATATATGTATAGAAAGGGGATATGCGAATGGCTTTCAAGACGCGGATCACGGAGATGCTGGAGATCGAGCATCCGATCGTTCAGGGCGGAATGCAGGGTGTCGGCACGGCGCAAATGGCGAGTGCCGTTTCAAATGCAGGCGGGCTTGGTATCATCACGGCTCTGACCCAGCCAACGCCAGAAGCGTTGCGCGAAGAGATAGAAAAATGCCGGTCAATGACGGACAAGCCATTCGGCGTGAACATGACGGTTTTCCCGACAATCAATTCGCCGGACTATAATGCCTATGCCGATGCGGTGATCGAAAGCGGCGTCAAGATCATGGAGACCGCGGGCACGCCAGCAGTGCGTGAAATCTGGGAACGGGTGAAGCCGCACGGCATCACTATCCTGCACAAATGCACGGCGGTGCGCCATGCGTTGTCGGCAGAAAAAGCCGGCTGCGACATCATATCGATCGACGGTTTCGAATGTGCCGGGCATCCGGGGGAAGATGATATTCCCGGACTGATCCTGATCCCGGCCGCTGCCGACAAGGTGAAAATCCCGATGCTGGCATCGGGCGGCTTCGGCGACGGGCGCGGCCTGGTCGCGGCGCTGTCGCTTGGAGCTGAAGGCATCAATATGGGCACGCGCTTCTGTGCCACGAAAGAGGCGCCGATCCACGACAATGTCAAACAGGCCTATGTCGACAATGACGAGCGAGGCAGTTTTCTCATTTTCCGGAACTTCAAAAATACCGCTCGGGTTGGCAGGAGCGAGGTCTCCGAAGAGGTAGTCAGGCGGCTCGCCGAACCGGATGCCAAATTCGGCGATGTAAAAGATCTGGTTGCGGGAACGGCCGGCCGGGAATTGCTTGAAACCGGCGATCTCAGCAAAGGCGTTTTCTGGGCAGGGATGATCCAGGGACTGATACACGACATTCCGACCTGTCAGCAACTGATCGACCGGATCATTGGCGAGGCCGAAGCCATCGTCCAAGAGAAGCTGGCTTCCATGCTGTCCCCAGCCAGGAACGGCGGATGAACTATATTCAGCTCGGCAAATCCGGATTGAAAGTGTCGCAACTGTGTCTCGGCTGCATGAGCTATGGTGACGCAAGTCGCGGTGGCCATGGCTGGGCGCTTGACGAAGAAGCGAGCCAGCCATTTTTTCGTCAGGCGATTGAAGCGGGAATCAACTTTTTCGATACGGCAAATGTCTATTCCAATGGCTCTTCGGAGGAAATCACCGGCCGCGCCCTGAAGAAATATGCCAATCGTGACGAGGTCGTCGTCGCGACCAAGGTTTGCGGGCCGATGGGCAAGGGGCCCAATCAGGGAGGTCTGTCGCGCAAGGCGATTCTGCAGGAGGTCGACAACAGCCTGCGCCGTCTCGGCACGGACTATATCGACCTATATCAGATCCACCGGCTCGACCCGCTGACTCCGATGGAAGAAATATTGGAGGCACTCCACGATGTCGTGAAGGCAGGCAAGGTACGCTATATCGGTGCTTCCTCAATGTATGCCTGGCAATTCGGCAAGATGCTGCAGCTGGCAGACAAGCATGGCTGGACCCGTTTCGTGTCTATGCAGAACCATCTTAACCTCCTGTACCGCGAGGAAGAGCGGGAAATGCTGCCGCTCTGTATCGAGGAAGGGATCGGCGTCATTCCGTGGAGCCCGCTGGCGCGCGGGCGTCTCACTCGCCCTTGGGACGAAAAGACCGAGCGATCGGAGAATGATCAGTTTGGAGAGATGCTTTATGCACGCACTGAGGAAGCTGACCATGCGGTTGTCGATACGGTCGGAGACGTTGCTGCTGAACGGGGTTTGCCGCGAGCGCAAATTGCACTCGCCTGGCTGCTCGCCAAGCCAGGAGTGACCGCGCCGATCATCGGTGCAACCAAGGCGGCGCATCTTGACGATGCCATTGCCGCGCTTTCGGTCATATTATCTGACGAGGAAATCGGACGGCTGGAAAGCAATTACCTGCCGCATCCCGTGCTTGGCCATCAATGAAAAGGCGCCCGAGATGTATGTAATTGTAACCGGCAGTTCGGGAAAACTTGGTCAGCAAGCGGTGGCTGCTCTGCGGCAGGCAAAGCACCGTGTGGTCGGGCTTGATCTTAACGTGCCAGTTGATCCGGCGCGCGCGATCCGATGTGATTGCACCGATTTCGGGCAGGTGATGGGTGCGCTCTCGGGGATCGATATTACCGGTGGCGTGCCCGATGCGGTCGTCCATCTTGCCGGCATTCCGATGCCCGGCCTTGCAACCGACCAGCAGACTTTCGATGTCAATCTGCGCTCGACCTATAATGTCTTTTCCGCCTGCGCCCGGCTGGGCATCAAGCAGGTCGTCTGGGCGTCGAGCGAAACCATTCTCGGCCTTCCTTTCAACCAGCCGCCCGAGTTCGCGCCGATCGACGAGAGCCATCCGGATCGCCCGAGCTGGTCTTATGCGCTGGCCAAGCAGCTCGGGGAACAGATGGCCGACAGCTTCGTGCGCTGGCATCCGGAGATGAGCATATTGTCACTGCGCTTTTCCAATGTCTTCTCGCTCGAGGATTATGGTCAGCTCGCAGCGATCCAGGCCAAGCCTGTGCATCGCAAGATGAACTTGTGGTCTTATGTCGATGCGCAGGATGCGGGCGACGCCTGCCGTCTGGCGGTCGAGGCTAAATTGTCGGGCCATCGCCGGATGATCATCGCCGCCGCTGACACGCTGATCGATCAACCAAGCGCCGATTTGATGGCGGAATATTTTCCCGATGTGCCTTTGGGCGAACTGTCCGGGAACCAGAGCCTGCTGTCGTCAGAGGCGGCAGAGCGGTTGATAGATTATCGACCGCAGTTTGGCTGGCGGGACCGGACCCAAAGCTAGCGCTGCCCGCCATCGACCCGGATCAACGCGCCGGTGGTATAGGATGACGCCGGACTTGCCAGCATCAGCGCGGCGGTGACAATTTCTTCCGGGTTCCCCGGACGGCCCAGCGCAACCGGCTGTTTCTCGCGCTTTTTCGGATCCCATGCTTCGGCAATATCGGTCAGAAAAGGACCTGCCGAAATCGTGTTGACGCGTACTTTCGGGCCATATTCCCGGCTCATCGACACGGTCATCGCATTAAGCGCTGCTTTGGCTGCGCCATAAGGCACAACGCCGGGCAGTGCCATGAGCGCGCCGGTCGAACTGATGTTGATGATCGCACCGCCATTGCCATCGGCCATCCGCTTGCCAATCTGGCTGGCAAGGCGAAACGGTCCCTTGAAATTGAGGTTCATGACGCTGTCGAACAGATTTTCGGGGATTTTATGACTCGGCTTCGGCGGTGACATGCCGGCGTTGTTGACCAGCACATCGACCCGGCCAAATTCTCCATAAGCCGCCTCGATCAGGGCGTCACATTCTGCCCATTTTCCAACATGCGCTGCAAAGGGCAGAGCGCGGCGGCCCATCGCGCGGCATTCTTCCGCGGCAACTTCACAACTTTCGATCTTGCGACTGGCAATGATCACATCGGCACCGCGTTCGGCAAAGGCCAGGACCATCTGATAGCCCAATCCGCGCGAACCGCCGGTGACGAGAACCACTTTGCCAGTGAAATCAAATAATGGGTCGGGGGTCATATTGCTTCCCCGTGCCTGATCGCCGCGAGGCGAGTCGGGATATGTTCGCTGGGGAACAGCCCCGCCGCGGGCTTGGCATTCTTCAGATAAGCTTTCGCGACCTGAGCCTTATGAACCTCGGTCGGCCCATCGGCCAGGGCCAGACTTGGCAACCCCATCCACATGTCGGCAAGCGGCGTCTCCAGAGTTACTCCCAGACTACCATGGATCTGGATCGCGCGCTGGACGATATCGTGATAGACTTTGGCCATCTGCACTTTGCACATGGCGATATGCGTCCGCGCCGCGCCGTGCGGTTCGTTGTCGATAATCCAGGCGGTCTTTAGCACCAGTAACCGGAATTGTTCGAGTTCAATGATCGAATCGGCGATCGGGCCTTGCACAAACTGATGCTCGCTCAGCAGCTTGCCCTGCGTCCGGCGCGACACGGCGCGTTCGAGCATCATGTCGATAGCGCGCTGGCATTTGCCAACCGTGCGCATCGCATGGTGAACGCGTCCGCCGCCGAGCCGCGCCTGGGCGACCTTGAAGCCTTCGCCCGGACCGCCGAGCATCGCGTCAAGCGGCACGCGTACCTTGTTATAACGGATATAGGCGTGGATGCCGTCGTCTTCGCCCTGCTTGTCGCCCATGGTCTGCGAATGACGGATGAATTCGATTCCCTGCGTGTCGGTCGGCACGATGAGCATCGACATGCGGTTATAGGGCGAGGCCTGCGGTTCGGTCACCGCCATGACAATCAGAAATGATGCATAGCGCGCATTGGACGAAAACCATTTCTCGCCCTCAATCACCCATTCATCGCCGTCGCGATAGGCACGGCAGGTGAATTCCTTGGGGTCGGCACCAGCCTGCGGCTCAGTCATCGAGAAGGTCGACACGATAGTGCCTTCCATCAGTGGTTTGAGGAAGCGGGACTTCTGTTCTTCGGTGCCGAACATGGCCAGAATTTCGGCATTGCCTGTATCGGGAGCTGCCGTCCCAAATATTGTAGGTGCCCAATAGCTTCGTCCCAGAATTTCATTCATCAATGCGAGCGTCAATTGGCCGAGGCCGGGCCCGCCAAGATCCGGCCCGAGGTGGCATGCCCACAGGCCCTGCGCTTTCACCATTTCCTGCAGCGGAGCTAAGTGCGCGCGCGATTCCGCATTGCTGACATCATAAGGTGCGCCATGGCCGGGGAAGAGCATGTCCATAGGCTCGCATTTTTCGCGGACAAATGTCGCCATCCAGTCGAGTTTGCTTTGCAGGTCGGGTTCGATACGAAAATCGATCATGGGAGGTTCCTTGGGCTAGCCAATCAGGCGGATGAGTTTTTCGGCTTCGGTAAAGCTGCCGCGAACCAGCCGGTCAAAGAAGCGGCCAGTTTCGGCGGTCAAAATGCCCTTATTGGCTTGGGCGACCTTATATTCGAGGATGCATCCGCTTTTGAACATCGCCAGCAACAGAAAATAATCGAAGCTCGCCATGTCACGGCCGGTGCCGATGGAATAATGTTTCATCAGTTCCTGGCGGGTTGGCCAAGCGAGGACGTTGTATAGCGCTTTTTCGGGAACATGGTCGGGCAATCGAGCGTCGCGAATGCCACTGCAGAACCACGCCAGATCAAGCATCGGGTCGCCGATCGTGGAAAGCTCCCAGTCAATGAGCGCAGTCAACCGGCATGGCGGATCAAAGGCGAACAGCGCATTGGGAGTGCCGACATCGCCGTGAATGATCCCGGGCTGATAATTATTGGGGATGTTGCCGCGCAGCCAGTCGCGCAGAAGTTCGTAACCGGGAAGGTCGCGAAACTCATGGTCATAAAGCTGTTTGTAGCTCTTGATCTGGCGCTCCCAGCGATCGACCTGGCGTTCCAGAAAATTGTCGGGGTGACCAAAATCTTCCAGTCCAACAGCCTTAAAGTCGACTTTGGCGAGCGCAATCAGCCCGTCAACCATTGCAAAGGGGACTTCCCGCGCGTGCGGAGCTTTGTCGAAGGGCGCGCGATCATAAATCTTGCCATCGCGCAGGTCTGCTGGCCAGCCCGCAACCAGTTCCATTATGTAAAAGGGTGCGCCGATAACGTCCGCTTCGCTGCAGCTACCATGGCAATAAGGATGAGGGACGTCGGTCTGACGTAGCGCCGTCAGCACCCTAGCTTCGCGCATGATGCTTTTCTCGCTCCCCGGTGGCGGGATGGCGGGAGGGCGGCGCAGGATGACTGTGTCTCTTCCCCGATCGAGCGAAAGAATGACATTCGATGTGCCGCCGTGGATCTTTTTGATGGCCAGCGGGCCATCGCCGAGGGCTGGAACATGAATATCAAGCCATCGGGTCAGCCGATCAGGATCAGCGAGTTGCTTGATATCCTCGTTTTTCATTTCCGTTCCCGCAAAAAATCTTCGATCTCGGTTCTAATAGCGTGAAGCAGATCCGCTGCCTTGGCGAAGTCGGCTTGATCGATCCGGGTCAATAAAGCATCGGTCACCGCTTGTGCCCTTTTGTGATCGGCTGCCTTGATCTTGCGGCCGTCATCCGTCGCGACAATCAGCGAAGCGCGCTTGTGTTCGGGGTTATCGACAAATGAAATCAAACCCAATTCCGAAAGCCGGTTTGCGGCGCGCTGCACGACCTGACGCGGGTGACCGAGGCTGCGGCCAATTTGTGCGGCGGTTGGGGCATCGGCGGCGTTAACCACGGCTGTGAGGACGGTGATCTCCATTTCAGCGAGTCCGCTTGCAGCACGCGTTTCGGCATAGAGCGCATGCATCCGGCCTCGTAGCCGGGCTACCTCGTCGGCAAATCGTTCGAAATTTGTGAAATGTGGTGCAGTCATGACACCGATATGTCAAAACGACACTAAGGTGTCAAATAAATCTAGCGCGTCATCATCGATCGGAACAACGAATTGGCTGCCTGCCAGTCGATCCGCACCCGGCGATAGGCAAGGCGCCAACCGTTTGTGGTGTGGACCAGCTGATCGTCATACGTACCGCTATGGTCCGGCCCGATATTGCTATGTACGGCGAAATAACTTCGTGCAGTCGCAGCATCGCCATTGATGTCAATCAGCGGATTGGTGATATGATGGCGGACAAATTTTAGCTCGGGGTTTGGCGTACCGGATGACAGCGATTGCGCGATGGCTTCGGGGCCGACAGGGCTTGCTCCTGGATATTCCAGCACACCGTCTGTGGTGAAACAGGCCGCGAGAGCGGTCACGCGCCCGCGGTCACCATTATATGTGTAGCGCGCTAGGAGGTCGCGGATCGCGTCGCGATGGATGGCCAGATCATCCATTGAAATTTAGCCGCAAGCCGGGTTCCTCCCAGCGTGTTTTTACAAGCCGGCCCGATTGCGACAAGGTGATATAGGCAGTGAGTAAATCCTCGCCTCCAAAAGCAATATTAGTCACGTAAGACTCATCACTGATACCGAATTTCGATATTTTGCCGTCGGGCGTGATCGTAGATATTCCGCCATCATATAGTGTCCCAACACAGATATTACCTGCAGCGGTTACCGCAAGGCTATCAAAACCGACTGGTCCCGGAGCGGTTGCCACCCAGGTCGGGCGCTGCTCTGCGACTTTGCGGTCGTAACGCCACAAACGTGCCTGATGCGTGTCAGCGACATAAATAAAGGCTCCATCGGGCGATAGCCCGACTCCATTGTAGGAAATCGCATGCCGGTCGATCGCCTTTATTGCCGATCCATCGGGTAACGCACTGAACAGACCGCTGGCGGTGCGGATACCGTCGTGAGTCTTGCCGAGGTCGGTAAACCAGATCCGTCCGTCGGCGTCAAAAACGATATCATTGGGCGCTTGCAAGGGCACGCCGTCACAGCTGTCGTAAACGCGCTCGGACTTGCCGGTTGCGAGGTCGACGCGCTCGACGCGGCCTTCATGGCCAGCTCCGCTTGCATTCTGAAATTTTTCGAGGTCAAGCCCGCCGTTGTTGCACACGTAAAGCGCGCCATCGGGGCCTATTGCCGCGCCATTGGGTCCGCCGCCAATATTGCATACCGTCTCCGTGCGCCCGTTCCAGCATCGCGTAATCCTTCCGCCAGCCAGTTCGACGACGATCACCGATCCGTCAGCCATGACCACCGGACCTTCGGGAAAGGCAAGACCCTCCGCAACAATTTTCATCATCCCATCCTATATAACCTAGTTATGTAACTATTGACACGCCCGTTGCTGAGGCGCAACCCTGTACGCAGGAGATTTCATTGCCCGTACCTCATCATCATATTATCGCGACACCGCCACCTTTTGACGCCCCGCCTTACCCGGCAGACATATTTGCGGGTCAAACCGTTCTCGTGACCGGCGGTGGTTCGGGGATGGGGCTCGCTATGGCGAAAGCTTTTGCGCAAGGAGGTGCAAAGGTCGCTGTGATGGGTCGCGGCCTAGAACGGGCGCAGGATGGGGCGGCTGAGATCGCGGCGCTTGGCGTCCAGACCCATGCGATCAGCTGCGACGTCCGCCAGCCCGAAGAAGTCGCGGCTGCTTTCGATGAAGCGGAGAAAGTCCTGGGGCCAATCCATCTGCTAGCCAATAATGCTGGCGCCAATTTCCCGGTGCTTGCCGAGGAAATATCAGCCAATGCCTGGAACGCAGTGACGCGGATTGCCATTGACGGGACTTTTTTATGCTCCACCGAATTTGCCCGACGCTGCATGGCGCGCGATGAAGGCGGGGCGATCATCAACAACAGTGCTCAATATATATGGACTGGCTTTCCCGGCGACGCGCACAGCGCCGCTGCCAAGACCGCGCAAGCCACGATGACCAAAAAACTGGCGGTCGACTGGGCACCCCATGGTATTCGCGTTAACGCGATTGCTGCAGGCTTTTTCCCGCATGACACTTCTACGGCAGGGCAGCGCGAAGACGGGATCGAACCGTTGCAGAATATGATTCCCGCGGGTCGGACGGGCAGCATCTGGGAATTCGGCTGGCTGTCGGCAATGACCTGTAGCTCCATATTTGGTGCGATGACCGGGCAGGTCATCGTTCAGGATGGGGGAGAAAGTCTGCGCCGTTCGCTGATGATGCCTGATTTCATCCCGCCCCGCGAAAGAGCCAATGGGCCATGGGGATGGAAATGATGGGCTGGCTGACGGGAAAGACTTTTCGCATCGAAGGGGACAGCCCTGCGATTAATTCCGCTCTCACTGGTCAGGGTGCGACACTTGTCGTCGACGGTGATTGTGACATTTGGGTCCATGTGACTCCACCGCCTGTGGTAAAGCCTGCTCACGAACTGAGCCACGCCGAATGGCGGACCAGCATGGATACCGGACTGGACAGCCGTTTCCTCGGGGCCAAGGCGTTCGCGGAGCAGTGCAGGGGACGCGGGCAAGGCGGAACGATCCTCTTCGTCGGGGTGCCCGAACAGGCGCTCGGCGCGGATCATGCCGCCGCCGCTGGCGCGCTCGGCAATCTCACCAAGACATTGGGCGTAGAGTGGGCGCGCGACGGCGTCCGGGTGAACAGTATTCTGACGCATGAAAAAGGGGGAACATTGGGTAATCTTGCTGCCTATCTGGTCAGCGATTATGCTGCTTATGTTACCGGTGCTATCATGGGTGTCGGTCTTGATGACTGACCGGATTCGCCTTGATGGGCAGACAGCATTTGTCACCGGCGGTGGCGGCGGCATTGGCCGAGCCATTGCGATCCGGCTCGCGGAAGCTGGCGCTGATGTGGCGATTTTTGATATAATTGCAGAGCGGGCCGAAGAAGCCGCAGAGCGGGTGCGTGGATCGGGACGCCGGGCACTGCCAATAGCTGGCGATGTAATGGATGCCGATGCCCTTAATTCTGCCATCGCAGATTCTGCTGAAGCTTTCGGGCGGATCGATATTCTTGTCAACAATGCTGGCGGTGTGTCTGCGCGTCCCTTCCTCGAACAGAGCGAACGCAGCATGCGCAAGCATATCGATATCAATCTGATGTCGATGCTGGTCGCGACGCAAGCGGCGGCCAAATATATGGTCAAAGGCGGTTGCGGTGGTTCGATTATCAATGTTGCCAGCATCGAGGCTGTTCGGGCAGCACCCAATTTTGCTGTCTATGCCGCATGCAAAGCCGGGATGCTTAGTTTTACCAAGTCGATGGCTCTGGAGCTATCGGCTTACCATATCCGAGTTAATTGTATCGCGCCGGATCACACGGTAACACCCGGGAATCAGGGTAATCGTGCCGGGCCAGTGGACCCTGCAACATGGTTGCAGCACAGCGACGAGCAGATCGACGCCATGAACCGGATGATACCTCTGGGACGGGAGGGAATCGATCTGGAATGCGGGGATGCCGCAGTGTTTCTGGCAAGCGCGATGGCGAGCTATATCACAGGTGTATTGTTGCCTGTGGATGGCGGCACTGGGGCATCATCCGGCTGGGTCCGCGGACGCGACGGAAAATGGACTCTCAATGAAGGTTTGTCCTTTGGAGTTTGAAAGGCAGACTGACGTTCGGATTGCGGAACTGCTTCAGGTGTCCTAATAACCGGATATGGCAGTTAACAAGTTGACAGACTTAAGCAAAAGGGTGGGCAAAGTGCAGCGCGAAAGTGATAACGGACGAATCCGGGTTCCCAAAACATCTGAACTTGTTGCTGACCAGATCCGCGAGCAAATCATCCGCGGCGAGTTAAGCGAGGGGGACTCTTTGCCGCCCGAAGGAACCTTGATGGTTACGCTCGGGATATCGCGTCCGACACTGCGTGAAGCGTTTCGTATACTTGAGGCGGAAAGTTTGATTAGCGTTGTGCGTGGCTCCAGGAACGGCGCGCGGGTCCATCGTCCTTCGACTGAACTCGTGTCCCGTTATGCCGGTTATTTTCTGGAATCGCAGGCTACGACAATCGCAGATCTTTACGCTGCGCGCCTAGCGATCGAACCGACGGTTGTTCGCTGGCTGGCGACGGCAAAAGGTAAAACAGAGGGCATGGCCGAGGTAAAAAGAGTTCTCAAGGAACTTGGTGATATGCTCACAAGCGAAAATTATGATGATTTTATCGATAATATCGCTCATTTTCATCAGGTTCTGGTGGAGGCGACAGGCAACAAGACGCTTAGCTTCATGAACCGCATGCTATTGAACCTCGCTCGTACACATCAAAATGATTATCAGCGCCGTCATCCAAGATCGACCGAAGAGCGAATGAAAAGCATTCGGGCGGGATTCAAGTCATATGCCAAGCTGATCCACCTAATTGATGACGGAGATATAGAAGAAGCCGTTGAACATTGGCGGCTTCATTTGCGCAACGCCAATGAAACCTGGGCAGCCAGAGGTGAAGGCGAACGGATCGTCGATTCCTTGCCAGGATGAGTGGCACCTTCATCGAGGCGATGACCGCCGCAGCGGCTGAGCGGCCCGAGGCGCTTCTTACCGTGGCGTCCGACGTCCGGCCATGCACAACCAAGCTGACAGATGTCATTGCTGCCGGGCAGCGGATGGGAACGCGGATGATCGCCGCGGGAATCGCGCCCGGGGATATTGTCGGGTGCATGTTGCCCAATTGGCGAGAATGGTTGGTCGTCGCCGTCGCAGCCGCCCATGCGGGCGCTGTAATGCTACCCATCGTGACTATTTATGGGGCAAAGGAACTGGGCTTTATCCTGCGCCAGTCTGGCGCCAGATGGCTTTTTACACCCGCCAGCTTCCGCAATATTGACTGTACAGCTATCGTTGCTGATTGTGGTGAATTGGCGACGTTGGAGCGCCATGTCGTTACCGGTCCCGAATTCGCAACGCTCGAGGCCGATGGGCCAATTTCCGAGCCTGTTTCTGTCAACGCGGAAGATCTTGCATTACTGGTTTTTACATCGGGCACCACAGCCGACCCGAAAGGCGTGATGCATTCCGCGCGCGGTTTGCTTGCCGAGCTTGAGACAATGCGCCTTATGCGCGGTGGGTCGGATGACGATGCGGTTATTTCACCCTGGCCTCCAGGCCATGTCGCGGGTGCATTGTCGATGTATCGCTATCTCTGCCAGGGATCACCTCTGGTGCTAATGGACCAGTGGGACGCAGCGCTTGCCGCCGAACTGGTTGAAAGCCATCGCGTGACAAGTTCGTCAGGAACGCCCTTTCATCTCTCGGGCATGATGGCGGCGGCAGAAGCCAATGGCCATGATCTTTCATCATTACGTCAATATCTGGTAGGCGCAGCGCCAGTACCACCTTCACTGATCGAAGCCTGTCAGCGTCAAGGTCTGGCGGTGTACCATTGCTACGGCTCGAGTGAGCATCCGACAGTGACGTCGGGCGTCGTTGACGATCCCCTCGACAAGCAGCTGCATACGGAAGGCAGGGCGATTATCGGGTCCGAAATGCGTTTCGTCGACGATGACGGCATTGACGTCCCATCGGGTGAGGAAGGCGAGATTTGTACCCGCGGTCCTGAACTTTTCATGGGCTATCTCGACCCGGTGCTGAACGAAGCCGCCTTTCTTCCCGGCGGCTGGTATCGCAGCGGCGACATCGGTCGGCTTGATGCCGAGGGCTTTCTGCTGATCACCGATCGCAAGAAGGATATCATCATTCGCGGCGGCGAGAATATTTCCTCGAAAGAAGTCGAGGCTGTTCTGCTCCGTCTTGATGCTGTCGCTGACGCCGCTGTTGTTGCGGCACCCGATGAACGGATGGGTGAGATCGTGCGAGCATGTATCGTGCTTTCCCCTGGCGCTGCTCTTACACTGGACGAAATCCGAGAACATTTTTTCGCGGCTGGCATCGCCAAGCAAAAGACCCCCGAACGCTTGAGTATTGTAGATGAATTGCCACGCAATGCATCGGGCAAGGTGCTGAAGCACAAGTTGAGGAAACACTCCTGATGGAAGACCGTATTCTGCCAATGGAAGGCATCCATAATTTTCGCGATTATGGAGGATATGCGACGCGAGAAGGTGCTCGGTTCAGGACAGGTGTCCTCTATCGTTCCGGGCAGCATCTCGATGCCACGGCCGACGATTTGGTAACCGTGTCTGACCTGGATCTGAAAACAGTGATAGACTTGCGCGGTGACAGTGAACGAGTGAACTACCCCTGTGCCCGGCCCGAAGGGTTTGGTGCGCAAATATTATTTGCGCCCGGCGAAACTGCTGACCAAGGCGGGAATGCGCCGCATGTCGAAGCTGCTGCGGCAGTCAGAACCGCCGAGCAAGCAAGCCAAGCGATGGCGCGGCTATACAGTTCCATGCCCTTCAGGCCCAATCTTGTTGCTATAATGCGACTCTATTTTGATGCACTTGCCACGGGCAATGGCCCTAGTCTGATCCACTGTCTGGCCGGCAAGGATCGGACCGGCTTGGCGGTGGGATTGCTGCACAAGCTATTGGGTGTGCATGACGATGATATCAGAGCGGACTATTTGCTGACGAATGTTGCAGGCAATATCGACCGGCGAATAGCTGCCGGTGCGGTAGCGATCCGCCGCAACCATGGCGATCAAATCGAGGATGATGCAATCCGTACGCTGATGTCGGTAGAGGCTCATTATCTTGACAATGCCTTTACCGCGATTGTCGAGCAACACGGTTCGATTGCTACTTATGCCGAAGAAATATTGTTCGTCACCAAAGATAAACTGGAAGATATGGAAGCACATCTGCTTGCTTGATCTGAAGCCTATTTTTTACTGACATTGATGTCTGGTGCCAGCGGGAAGCACAGCTGGCGGACGCATCGTGATGGCCCTGCAAATATGGCCCTTGTTTTTACAAAGGCGTGATATCTTGAGCCGCTATGCTTGCGTCTTTAGCGTCACAGCGACTCAAGATGGAGATTACAGCCTAGTTGCGCATCACCCAGCCGCCGTCGACGTTGAGAACCTGACCGGTCATCCAGCGACCCGCTTCCGAAACCAGCAGCAGCAATGCGCCGCAAAGAGCATCGGGTGTGTCGCGCCCCTGGATCGGCGTTTTGGACTCGACATATTGGACGAGCGGACTGTCATCGGGTGTCAGAGCAAGCCCGGCATCGGTCTTGGTCATCCCGGGGCCGATTGCGTTGACCCTTATGCCCTGACCGCCAAGCTCGGTTGCCAAGGTTGTCGTTGCGCCGAGCAGCGCAACTTTTGTCACTCCGTAAAAGGATTGGGCAGGAAACGCGCCAGCTGATACCTGGTTGACGATCGCTCCGCCGCCGCGCTCGGTCATATAGGGAGCAACGACCTGCGCGCAGTTTATTGCGCCCCAGAGATTGACCCCTATGCCCTTGTCAAAGCGCGCCTTGTCGGTTTGTACCAGCGGCTTGTCGACGATCTCGACCATCAATGCAGCATTGTTGACGAGGATGTCGATCCCGCCGAAAGCCTCTTTTGCCTTGGCTGCCATCGCCTCGACCGAGGCGGTGTCTGTAATGTCAACCTGCACCGATATGGCCTTGCCGCCACCGGCAGCAATTTCGTCAGCGACTGCCTGGGCGCCTTCGCCGTTGAGATCGGCGACCACGACTTTTGCACCCGCGTTGGCGAGAGCGACGGCATAGGCCCGGCCAATGCTGTTGCCGCGTCCTCCTGCACCAGTGACGATCGCTACCTTGCCGTCGAGCCTGAAACTGTCATTATTGAAATCTGCCATGAAGCCTGTCCTTATTTGGGGAATATTGGAGCACCAACGCCGATGGTTACGGTCTTATAGTGCAGGAATTCGTCGATACCGGCCTTGCCACCTTCCTTGCCGAAGCCGGAAATTCCGACGCCGCCAAAGGGTGTGTGCGGATTGATCTGGAACCCGCCATTATTGTAGACGCCACCTGCATTCAGGCGTTCTGACAGGCGATGGACGCGTTGGAGGTCGTTAGACTGGATATAGGCTGCAAGGCCATATTCGCTGTTATTGGCAATTGCGACGGCCTCGTCCTCATCGTGGAATTTTACGACAATCACTGCAGGACCAAAGATTTCCACCTGGCTGATTTCATGGTCAGGGTCGGCATCGACGATCAGTGTAGGCTCAATGAAATTGCCTTCGGCCAGTTCGCCGCCGCAGCGCCCACCACCGAGCAGAAATGTTGCAGCATTGTCGGCCTTGGCCCTTTCGAACATCCCGGAGATTCTATCGACCGCGGCCTTGTTGATCACCGGACCGACCATCACGGTCGGATCCATTGGATCGCCGACCTTGAACTGGCTGATGATCGCCTTCACTCGTGCCACGAAATCGTCGTATACTTCTGCGTGAACGAGCTGGCGGGTGGGAAGGGCGCAGCCTTGACCCGAAAGGCAACCGACGGTCCAGAACACCGCGCGTTCCGCAGCAGCCTGAATGTCGCAATCGGGGAAGACCAGACTGGCCGATTTGCCACCAAGTTCCATCACCGATGGTTTGATCTCCTCGGCGCACGCGGCAAGTATCTTGCGCGCTGTGATCGGTCCACCGGTAAAGCTTATCTTGCGAACCTTCTTGTGACGCACAATCGCGTCGCCACAATCAGCGGTACCGGGCAGGATCGATAATACGCCATCGGGCAATCCGGCCTGCTGGCACAATTGCGCAAATAATTCAGGAGCAAATGGTGTAATTTCGGCCGGTTTGCAGATCACGCAATTGCCTGCAGCCAAGGCGGCGCAGACTTTCATCGCCAAGGAGATCAGCGGTCCGTTCCAGGTGATGATGATGCCGACAATGCCAATCGGCTCCGGCATGGAATAAGAGAATTCACCGCGCGTGTCGAAAGTGCTCATCAAGTCTCCGGTCAGCTTGTCGCACCAGCCGGCATAATAGCGCGTCCAGGCGACGGCCGTTTCGACTCCGCGCTCGCCGACCATCAATGTGGTGCCGCCATCAAGGGCGGCCATTTCGGCCAGCGTTGACTTGTTGTCTTCGAGCAGGTCTGCGAGCCGGTTTAAAATATCCCGTTTCGTTTCGGGCGCAGTACGGCGCCATTCTTCGCGTATCGCTTCCGCTTTGGCGACGGCTTCTTCGACCTCTTTAGATCCCGCGAGCGGTATGTCTGCCTGAACTATCTGGGTGAGGGGGTGCAGATGCTGGTGGGTGCCACCGCTTCCGGTTGTACGTTGTTCATTGCCCAGATGAAGGTGGACTTGGGGTACCGTGCTAGCCATTGGATTATCCTTTTTCGGTATTTTGATCAGTTGCTCTGGGGCAGGGCGATGACCAGTCCGCCATCGGCGTCAGGTCGCATCACCGGGCTCCATACGATTTCCCAGCCATTGCCTTCCGGATCAGTGAAATAGCCCGAGTAGAGCCCGCCGTCGCGGTCACGGATCGGGCTGGTAACCCTGGCACCAGCGGCGATGGCTGTGGCAAATTGTGCATCGACATCGGCCTTGGTTTTCACGAAAATCGCGTTGATTGCTCTCGGTGTGCCGGAGAGGTTAATACCGCTTTCGGCGGCCAGATAGTCACGCGGTACAAAGACGATGACAGCAGTCCCTGCGCGCAGCATGAAAGATCCCGGCATGTCCGGTCCCCAGCTCTGCCAACCGAGATCGTCAAGATAGAATTTGCGCATGGTCGCCATGTCGGTGGCCGGGACCATGATCATGTGCAGGGCTTGATCCACTGACTTCAATCCCATGCCAGATGAAGATGTTCGAGCGCCATGACGCTGCCGCCCCGGCAATTTTCATCACCCTTCTCGACTTGCCGGAAATGGCCAATGCGGCTGAACCAGGCGCGATAGAAGACGACCAGCTCCATCCGGGCGAGGTGGAGACCGAGGCAGGTATGAATGCCGGAACCGAAAGCGGCATGCCGGTAGAATTGACGCTCTACCGACACAGTCGCGGGATCCTCGTTCAGCTTTTCATCCCAGCCGACCAGCGGTAGCGGAGCCAGGATACAGTCTCCCGCTTTCAACAGCACGCCTTCCAGCTCGGTATCCTGAACAATGTAGCGCGGTGTCGCGACAAAGGCATAGCGCCGCAGCAATTCCTCAACCATGTCGGGAATGACATCGGGATCATCGATCACCCGTTGGCGCAGCTTCTCGTCGTGGGCCAAATGCCGCATGCCGAAACTCATCGCATTGGTCACCGTGTCCAGCCCCGCGAGGAACATCAGAAAGCCTATCGACATCAGTTCCTCGAATGGCAGCGTCTTGCCGTCGATTTCGGAGACGATGATCTTGGAGATCATGTCGTCCTGTGGTTCGGCCATGCGCTGCTGGATCAATTCGCCAAGGTTACCCAGGATTTGCTGTGCCAGAGCGTTGCGTTCTTCCGGCGAAGAACGAACGCTGAAATAGCTGGTTACTAGGTTTCGAAATTCGTCAAACTTGTCCATCGGGAATCCGAACAATTCCATGAACACAGCGACGGGAAGGCGTGATGCAATCGTGGAGACGAATTCGCATTCACCCTTGGCTTCAGCTTCGCCAAGCAACTGATCCGTCCATTCAACAACCCGCGCTTCCAGCGGTTCAATCGCCTTGGATTCGAAAAACGGCCGCAGCATCTGCCGATAGGGCCGATGCTCGGGTGGATCGAGCGATTCAGGGATCATTTTTGGTTGATCGGGATTGGGCGGAATCGAAAGAAACCGGCTCGAAAAAATCTCCGGATGCCGCACGACCTGGGTCACAGAGGCGGCGGTGTTGCACATCCAGTGTCCGCCATGTGCATTGGTCCAGAAGACCGGCGGTGCGGTCTCCTTCAACTCCCAATAGCGCGCGTGGCAATCCGCAAGCAGGCCCGCGTCTGCAATATAGTCAAATTCGAAAACTGGCGAATGTGCCTGCGACTCAGTCATAATCCTCTCCTCTTGTATTTAAGTAAACACACGTTTACATAGTGAGTCAAGGGGAAGCAATGATGACCAGCGTAAAGACAGACAAGCCTCGTGATGCGAAGCGAACCCGCGAAGCAATCCTGAATGCTGCGCAACATATTTTTGCCGAAAAGGGATTTATCGAAACTGGCGTGCGCGACATTACCGACCGGGCCGGAGTCAACCAGTCGCTGGTCAGCCGCTATTTCGGCGGCAAGCTGAAATTGTTCGAAGCGGCGCTTGAGCATGCGCTCGACGCAAGTCTGGTTACCGGTCTGACGCGCGAAAATTTCGGCAAGCTTGTGGTCGCGAATTTCACACTCTCCCCGACCGATCGCACCAATCCGCTGCCGATTCTTCTGGGCGCCGTCTCTGACAGTGAAGCGAGCGCCCTTGCGCTTCGTATGCTTCATGACCGGATCTTCAAGCCGTTCCGTGACTGGTTTGGCGGGGAGGAAGCCGTGGTGCGTGCGGCGCGCTTCATGATCATCTCTACCGGTTTTTTCACTTATCGCGACCAATTGCCGCTTCCACCATTCGTCGGCACGGTAGACCCCGGTCTTCGCGAGTGGCTGGAAACCGAATTCCAGGCGCTTGTCGACGACTGATGTACCGAGCCTCGTGAGGGTCATGGGGTATCTGCCAGCAAGATCCGGGTTTCGGCAGGCGCAATGAACTGCAGCAGATGCGCGCGCTTCAGGCATAAATGTGGTGCGGCTTCGTCGGTCATACCCATTCCGCCATGGACCTGGATATTCGCCCGGCCGTTGTCGAGCGCGGCCTGGTCGGCGAGACGCTTGGCGGCGCTAATATGAAAGGCGGCATCAGGGGCTTCTGCGTCGAACGCGCAGGCGGCATAATAAAGCTGGGACCGAGCGACGGCGGCGCGCACGGCCATGTCCGAGCAGATATGTTTAAGTGCCTGAAACCAGCCTATGGGCCGGTCGAACTGCTGGCGCAGCTTGGCATAGTCCGCCGCCATGTCGCGTGCTGAATCGGCGCAGCCGACGGCGAAGGCGGCGACCAGCAACTGCAGGTGCATGGCTGCGCTTGGATCGCTGATCGGTTCGACTGGCGGCTCTGCTGCTAGATGCGCAATATTTGTCGTAAGATCGAGCGATGGCCTTGTTGCGCAGTCCGGATCGATTTGAAGGGAGCCTGCAACCGCGCCGAACAGTCCCAATGCCTGGCGTGCATTACTGCTGTCGAACAGGCGTATTACATCTTTTCCCGGCAAGGCCAGTGCGACCTTGCCTTCGATTCCTGTCCACCGCGCAGCGACGGCACTGGACAATAGCGCAACAGGAGCCAGAAACCGGCCCAGTTCGGCAAAGACCAATGCTTCTGTCGGATGATCAAGATCCATTCCGGGGGCAGTCATTCCGGCCCAGCCCATCATTTCCAGTTCCCGCCAAAAGCCAACCGGCCGCGATCGTGCACTGTCCAAGGGCATGTTGGCGCGACACCAGTCACTGGTTGCACTTTGCAGGGCCATCTGGTCCTCGTTGGGGGTCAAATCCATCTGTTCATCTCGATTTGGGTAGGCCGAGCAATCGCTCGCCAATTATGTCGCGCTGGATCTGGGCTGTGCCGCCAGCAATTGTCGCGGCAAAGCCGCGCAAATAATCATGCACCGCATCATCGTCGCCGTAAGTGAAGTCGAGTAGTTCTTCGTCCATAAAATAGACGGCCATCCGTTCAAGCCGTTGGCCGAGTTCCGCCGTGAAAAGCCGGATCACTGATGCTTCAGGTCCGGGCTGACCGGTTCGGACAACTTCGGAAATATTGCGATAGGTCATTGCGCGCAGCGCAGCGACCTCGGCTCGCATCTGGGCCAACTGGTCGGCGATCCGGTCATCCTTGATCAGTCCCTTTTCCCGCGCCTTGGCGACCAGTTCGGCGATCTCCTCGCTTTGCTTGACCTGATCGGCGATAAAGCCGGTGCCGCGCTCGAAACTCAGCGTCGACATGGCGACCTTCCAGCCGTTGCCAAGCCCGCCAACGACATTGTCCAGCGGAATGCGGACATCGTCGTAAAAGACTTCGGCAAACTCTGTCTGGCCAGACATTTTCTGGATCGGACGAACCGTGATGCCAGGCGCGTGCATATCGCAGATGACCCAGCTCAAGCCGGCGTGACGTGTTGATCCTTCTTCAGTGCGCAACACCAGTTCCTGCCAGTCAGCGACATGCGCGAAGCTGGTCCAGATTTTTGATCCATTGATGACCAGTTCGTCGCCGTCGATCCGGCCGCGTGTCTTGATTCCAGCGAGATCCGATCCTGCGCCCGGTTCCGAAAATCCCTGACACCAGATCGTCTCGCCCTTCAATATACGAGGCAGATGAAAGGCCTTTTGTTCCTCGCTGGCGTTCAGGATCAGCGTTGGTCCGCCATGGTTGATGCCGACGAAATTGGCACCGATCCAGGGCGCATGCGCTTTTGCATATTCTTCCAGCCAAATGACCTGCTGCACGATCGACAGCCCGCGTCCGCCATATTCGATTGGCCAGTTGATTCCTGCCCAGCCGGCGTCGAACAGCCGGCGCTGCCACTGCTTGTCAAAGTCGATGGCATCGGCGGCATCCAGCGGACGTTTTTCGGCCGGTATATTGGCGTCAAGCCAGTCGCGGCACTCTTCGCGAAAGTGCGTTTCCCCGGGAGAGAATCCGATATCCATCAGCCTGTCTTCCCGCCGCCAATGGACTCACCTTTTTTGCGCATCTCTGGATCAAAGCCCGCATTGCGCATGAGCTCGTGACTGAGTCCGCTATCGAGTTGCATGCCGTCGGTGTCATAGATGAGCCGCTTGTTTTCGGCATTGCTGTGGCGGGAATTGCCGAGCATCAATTGGGCCAGTTCGGCAACCTTTGCGTCTAGCGCATCGTCGGACACACAGTAATTGGCGAGGCCCATCGATTCGGCTTCGGCACCGGTATAGGCCTGACAGGTCAGCATCATTTCCAGTGCCTTGGTCTGTCCTACCCGGCGCGGGAGGCGTTGCGACAGACCCCAGCCGGGCACCAGGCCCCATTTGCCATGGGTATCTGCAAATCGAGCGCTTTCTCCGCAGACAATTAAATCCGCCGACAGGGCAAATTCGAGGCCGCCTGTATAACAACTGCCACGAACCTTTGCGATCACGGGCTGGCTCAATTTCGTCAGCCGTTCGAGCGTCAGCATCTCCTGACGCAACCAGCCGAGGGCATCGGCATGGGGTGCCTGTTTCAGGTCGTGACCAGCACAAAAATGCCCGCCAGCGCCGGTAATGACCAGCACGTCAATCTCGGCCCCATTTTCTTCGATGTCGTGGACATGGCTACGAAACTCGCGGAACAGTTCGCGATTCACCGCGTTACGCTTGTCGGGTCGGTTGAGCGTCAGTGTACAGACGCCATCGCTATCGTCGCGCATTACGAGTGGCGTATCGCTCATATTTTGTCTCCTCGCGTTTTCGCGATTGCTGCCTGCGCGGTGCCGGCTGCGCGCGCACGCTGACCGAATTGTTCGCGAATTGGTACGAACTCGGGCATGACCAGACTGCGTCGCAACCAGTTGGCGGCATCGACGACCAATGTGTGACCGCTGATATAGCTGGCATAAGGGGAGCATAGAAATGTTGCGGCCCACCCGAGCTCCCGAACCTCGCCGACGCGCATGCCGGGGATCGTATTGTCGCCACGTTCGCCGACACGGTGTCGCGTCATATGGTCGGGCAGATCATCGTGCGGGAAACGTCCGGGCGCGATGCAGTTGACCCTGATGCCATCGGGGGCCCATTCGACCGCGAGGCTCTGGGTCAAATTGGTGACGCCGGCTTTGGCCGCTGCCGAATGGGCGGTGCCGGGACCACCCGTCCAGCTATAGGTCGCGCCGATATTCAGAATCGAACCCGGCAGGCCCGCCGCAAGCCGCCGGATGGCGAATTCACGGCTGCAATTATAGGTGCCATTGAGCACGATATCGACCACGGTTCGAAAGCCATTGGGAGTCATTTCCTCTGCCGGAGCAGGGAAATTTCCTGCTGCATTGTTGATCAGGACATCCACCGGGCCCAGTTTCTCTTCTATCTCGTCAAATGCCGCGGCAATCGCTTCGGGATCGCGGACATCGCAGGCGACCGCGATCGCTTCTGCCCCGACATCCTGCATTGCAGCGATACCCGCATCGAGATGTTCGGGCTTGCGGCTCAGCACCGCTATCTTCGCGCCGAGTCTTGCGAACTCGACCGCCATGCCTTTTCCCAGGCCGGTGCCGCCGCCGGTTACAGCGACAACCTGATCGGCATAGGTGCCATCGGGCAGAGCTTTCGCACCAAGGGGCGGTGGGGAGGGGAGCGCCATATTATTTGCCTTTATAACTGGGCACGCGCTTTTCGCGGATCGCGGCACGGGCTTCCTGATAATCTTCGGTCTTGAACAGATAGCTTTGCGCATAAAGTTCCGCGCGGGTGCCGGTCCGGATTGTCGGGCCGTGCATGAGATTGATCATTTCTTTTGCCATCGCGAGATTCAGGGGTGGTTTGGCGGCAATATTTTGGGCGATTTTCAGCGCTCTCGCATCCAGTTCTTCGGGCTCGACCACGAAATCGACGGCACCCCATTCGAGCGCGGTTGCTGCGTCAATTCGCTCCCCGGACATAACTAGATATTTGGTTCGCGAAGGACCTATGAGTGCGGTCATCATTTGTGTGCCGCCGGTATCGGGCAATACCCCATAGTTGATTTCGGGTAGCGCCATCTTCAGCGTCGTGTCGGTGATCCGGATATCTGCAGCCAGTGCCAGTTCGCAACCGCCGCCGATCGCGCCGCCCTTCAGCGCTGCTATGATCGGTTTGGTTGACTCCTGCATGCGCAGCCGTCCTTCCTGGTGGCGGCGGACGAAATGGAAATCACTTTCATCGCGGGCACGGTGACCCAGCACATTGGTGTCACGGCCTGAGCAGAATGATTTTCCGTTGGCACGGATCAGTATCGCACAGCTTTCGCTCTCCTCCAGTGCTTCACCCAAAAGCCGCTGAAACAGCTCCGACATAGAGTCATCCATCGCATTATGTCGCTCACTGCGATTCAATGTGATGATACGCAAAGATCCATCGCGCTCGCTCAGTATTTCGTCGGACATCGCCTCGGCTCTCCTAAACCATTTTAGACTTAAGTCTTGCACGAGTTATATAACTAGGTCAATTATGTCGTAACAGATAATATTGGGGAGAAAGCAGTTGTTGAACGGAAAAACAGTGCTGGTTACTGGCGGGTCGCGCGGAATTGGTGCTGCCATTGTCAGGCGACTCGGCGCGGCGAAAGCGCATGTTGCGATCAACTATGCCGGCAATGAAGCAGCTGCACAAAAATTGGCTGACGAGATTGTCGCAAGTGGAGGTCAGGCGTTCATCGTGCAAGCAGACGTGTCGTCGCTTGCCGATATCGACAGGATGTTTGCAGCTTGCGACAGCGCCTTTGGCGGTGCTCCGAATCTCGATATCCTGATCAACAATGCCGGGGTCGGGCGCAGTGGCCGCGATGGATCGCTGAAGGGGGCTGACGAGGATCTGTTCGACGAATTGTTCGCAGTCAACGTCAAGGGACCACATTTCGTCACGCAGGCAGCATTGCCGCGGCTGCGCGATGGTGGACGAATCGTCAATATCGGCTCTATGTCCGGCAAGGTCGGTCAGCCTTTCGCCGCTGGTTATGCGATGACCAAGCGGGCGATACAGAGCCTGACCTTTTCCACCGCGCTCGCCGTCGCAAAACGGCAGATCACCTGTAACTGCATCGCGCCCGGCGCAGTGGCGACAGATTTTATCGCAGCGCTTCGCGAAAAGCCGGGCTGGGATGAGGCAACCTCCAAACATACACCAATGGGCAGACTGGGCGAGCCGGAGGATATCGCGGGCGCCGTGATGATGCTGCTCGGCGATGACGCGCGTTGGGTGACAGGGCAAGTGATCGAAGCCAGCGGGGGGCTGTCGCTCTAATGGCCTTGATGACCGAAAAATTGCAGGCGATCATGGCGCTTGATCCCGAGCGCACCGAAATCGATTTCGAAGGGCGTGATTACAGCTGGCAGCAGATTGCGGATGTTGTCCGGGCGATTGAAGCCGCGCTCGGAGAGATGGGACTACCCATTGATGCGCGCGTCGGCGTTATGCTCCGCAACCGCCCCGGCCATGTCGCCGCGATTGTAGCTGTGTTATCGGCCGACCGCTGCCTCGTCACTCTCAACCCGATACTGCCTGATCAAAAGCTATTCGCCGATGTCGCAGGACTCGAGCTGCCTGTGGTGATCGCCGACGCGACCGATCTGGCTCGCCCGGGCCTGGCAGAAGCTTTGTCGGACGCCGGATCGGCTGTGATAGAAATCGGGCCCTGTCTTGAGGGCGTGCGGATTGTCAGCCCGGGGATCCGGGCTGAAATCCGTACATCACCGGGTGTCGCGGTAGAAATGCTGACCAGCGGCACAACTGGCAGTCCCAAACGGGTGCCGCTCAGCCGGGCGGCCTTTGACGCGAGTTTTCGCGGTTTCGCAAAATATGAACGTGGCCGCAGTTTTGATGATCCGCCGAAGCTGAGTTCGGGCTGCACGATGGTCGTCAATCCACTGACTCATATTGGTGGTATCTATGGCTGTATCGCCGCGCTTGCGGCCGGCCGGAAAATTGCATTGCTGGAAAAGTTCAGTGTCGAGGCCTGGGTCGCAGCGGTAAAGCGCAATAAGCCTGCGGTTGCCCCGGCGGTGCCATCAGCCGTTCGCATGTTGCTCGATGCCGATGTTGATCCTGAAGATCTGGCCAGCTTGCGCGCATTGATTTCTGGCACTGCACCGCTCCCTGCCGATCTGGTTGATGCGTTTCTTGATAAATACGGCATTCCGATATGCGGCAATTATGGCGCGACCGAATTTGCTGGCGCGATCGCGGGCTGGACGATTGATGATTTCAGGTCGCTTTGGAAACAAAAGCGCGGTGCCGTGGGCAGGGTGCACGGCGACATCGAAGCGCGGGTTGTTGATTCCGACAGCGGAGCCATTTTATCCGCCGGTGAGGAAGGGTTGCTTGAGCTAAAAGGAAAACAGCTCAACAACGACATGCAGTGGCTTCGGACGACAGACCGGGCAGTGCTTGATGCAGACCGTTTCCTGTACATCAAGGGCAGGGCTGACAATGCAATCATCCGCGGCGGTTTCAAGGTGCATCCCGACGATGTCGTTCGGGTACTTAATGACCATCCGGCGGTTCGTGAAGCGGCGGTTGTCGGAGTTCCGGACCAGCGGCTCGGCGCAGTTCCCGCTGCAGCGGTTATCCTGAAGGAAGGCACCACCGCCCCGCCGATCGATGAACTCAAAGCCTGGTTAAAGGAGCGATTGATTGCCTATCAGGTGCCCGTCCATTTCCGCTATGTTGCTGACTTTCCTCGGACTCCGTCGATGAAGCCATCTGCTCCCGGTCTCCAGGCCCTGTTTGAAGGAGCTGGGTGATGGAAGATTTTAGCGGCAAGACGGTTATCGTTACGGGTGGCGGGCGCGGTGTCGGGCGCGGAGTGGGTCTGGCCTTTGCTGCAGCTGGTGCCAATGTCATGCTGGGAGCGCGAACCATCGCTTATGGTGAAGAGGTGAAAGCTGAAATCATATCGGCTGGTGGGCATGCCGAATGCTTCGAAGCCGATATTGCGAAGCATGAAGATTGCCGCGCACTGGTCGACGCCACCGTCCGGGCGTTTGGCGGCGTCGACGTCATCGTTCATGCCGCTGCCGATATTCCACACGGCGGGCTGGGTCATGTCGATGATGACAGGCTGGAAGCCGGATTTGCCAGCATTGCCAAGGCGGCATGGTGGCTGCTGGACGCGGCGCGTGCTCATCTCGTCAATGCCAAGGATGGTGGCCGCTTCATTGCCATCGGATCAATCAACGGAACATTTAACGTGGTTCCCAACATGACTGCTTATGGCATGGCAAAGGCTGCCTTGGATGCCTTCATTCGGGCTTCCGCCGGTGATGTCGTGGCCGAGGGGATTACCGTCAATGCGATCAATCCGGGCCTGATCGCCAGCGACCGCGCCAAGGATGTGCTCGGGGAAGAAGGACTTGCGACCTATGGTGCGACAGTACCGGTCGGGCGGGCTGGGACGCCGGATGATATTGCTCACGCCTGCCTCTTTCTCGCTTCTGCAAAGTCCGACTATATCACCGGCACGACGATCAAGATGGACGGCGGGTCGACCGTCGCTGCGCCAGCTGGCCGCAACGATATTTTGCAGGACCGTCTCAAGCTCCAGCAAATCAAGGCCAGCTGATGGATCTCCGCATCAAGGGGAAGATCGCGCTCGTCTTTGGCGGATCGAAAGGCATTGGCTTGGGCTGCGCGCATCAATTTGCACGCGAAGGATGCCCGACCGTAATTGCTGCTCGTACCCAATCGACGATCGATTCTGCCGTAGAGGAACTGAAGGCAGCGGGCAGTGAAGTCGCCGGAGTCTCTGCCGACTGCACGACCAAGAATGGAATCCGTAAAGCTGTCGAGGTAGCGAGCGAGCGCTTCGGAATGCCGGATATCCTGATCTTCAATGTCGATTCAGGACCAAAGGGAGCATTTCTTGACGTAGACGACGATACGTTCTCGGCAGCGAACAACAATAATGTGATGGCCTTTCGCTGGGCGGTACAGGAAGTGATTCCGCATATGCAGAAACAGGGCTGGGGGCGCATTTTGAC
>TARA_R110000824_G_scaffold88957_4_pt1 | contig 32612 bp, 23 predicted proteins | sample TARA_R110000824 | Tara Oceans TARA_R110000824 (sample SAMEA4397747) | marine metagenome | biome: Polar Biome; feature: [MES] marine water layer (ENVO:01000295) within the mesopelagic zone...; material: water (ENVO:00002006), including particulate matter (ENVO:01000060) such as......
TAAGTAAAGCACCAATAAGGAATCCTAGAAGGGATAGACATGCTGTGGCGGGACGTAATGACGATTTAACTATGGATGAATATTATAAACTTTTTAAAGAGAAAGTTGACCCAATAATAGAATCAATGGAGGCTAAAGGGGAGTCATATGCATATATTGAAGCGAAGGAATTAAATATGAACCCTAAAAGAGCATTAGAGATAGCAAAAGAACTATACAAAGATAAGGGTTTTTCTGACATATTCCTATACAATGACTCTGAATTAAATTTTAACCTTACGAGTCCTTAAAAGGTGAATAAATGCCTCTTTCTGGAATTGTCTTTGATAAGAAAAAGAAGAAGAAAAACCCTGCTCTTAGCAAGCGGGTTTTAGACTTCTTTGAGAAGACACGCTTTGCTTATTTATCGTCTAGGGAAGACCCTAGAGAATATGGTAAAGAGTGGAAAAAGGTAATAGAAAACATGAGAAAGAAATTTGATGTGTTAGATGACCTTTCAGAAACACTGAAAAAATATTTGGAAGAAGATGATTTATTTTCTAAAGAAGCCTTAGACCCAAATTCCAATGTATCTGAGAGAATATTTGAAAAGATTAAAGAAATGAGGTTTAAATCAGATGAGGTAAATGACCCCTTTGCTAAGACAATGGGTGATGAAGTAATAGAAACTTTGCTTGAGGATTCCTCTATATATGCTATGTTCATACACTATGCCCTACGCGCACACACGCATAGCATTACAGATAGGGCTTGGGACGAGAATGACCTAAAGACCGACACGATTACAGAAGGGGCTATGGGATTAGATTTAGCCATTAGTGACATTCCAATATATATTGTTGAACATTATGGTGATGATAAAGATTCGTCTAGAGTGAAATCAAAGTTCAAGGGAGCATTGAAACTTTTGAAAAAGGTGTTCTTATCAGAAAATTCAGAAGATAAGTGGGATAATCTAATAGATATTAAAGTTAATAAGGAAGAAAAGTCTACGGATGAAAAGGAAGAAATAGATTTCATTATTCCTAATAAACCAATGTATAGGATATTTGATGTTGATGATATTAAAGAACTAAAGGGGTTTACTGGTGAATGGCTAATTCAAGAAAAATATGATGGAATGAGAATACAAATTCATAAATTAGATGATAAAATTAAAATATATTCTTATAATAATAAAGATATTACTGATAAATGTCCTAAAATAGTAAAAAGAGTAGAAAATAAAGCATTCAAGGATTTAATATTAGATGCTGAATTAATTCTATTTGATGAAGATGAACCCCTACATAGAGCAGATACTATTTCCCATGTTTTCAAAGGAAAATATAAAAACCACCAATTAAGAGCGCATGTTTTTGATATTATGAAACATGAAGGGGAAAGTCTAACTGATAGTCCTTTAAGGGATAGAATTAATACCTTATTTTATCAATTATCTTCTCATTCATCTGAGGAATTAGCATTTCCTTCTAAGAAAGATACTAAAATGGCGGATAGTTTAACAGAAGTGAAGAATTATGCAACTGATATAATGAAATTGCCCGCATCCGAAGGAGTAATAATTAAAGACTTGGAATCCACTTATATGATAGGGAACAGAAAGAATCCTAAATGGATAAAACTAAAGAAATTTGTAGATTTAGATTTGGTAGTATTAGACAAGTCTAAAACTAAGTCAAATTTATATTCCTATACTTTAGGTATTGGTCCCTTAAATGCAGAACATTCAAGAAACTATGATTATGTTGAATTGGAGAATAAGCCCTATCTACAGGTTGGTAAAGGGTTGAATACTAAACAATCGGTTAAGATTGGTTCTATTGTTAGAGTAAAGGTTGATGAAGTAAGAAAGAACAAAAAGGGGTTTGTGTTACATTCAGCGAAAATAATTGAGATTCCCGAAGTGACAGAATCTGATAAATTAGAAACGTTAGAATTATTGGCTTCTACTGCTAAAAAATCATTAAATTATGAAGTAGAAGAATCTGTATTGAAATACTATGTTACTGATAATATTCATGGTAAAGCAGAAGTAATACTAAAGCGAGATATGAATGGTTTTACTATCTATGGTTTTGATGGTGATTCTTTAATGGAAAAGAATGCTTTAGTAGATATTGATTTGTGGAAGGAACAAATAACCAATATAATGAAGGGAAAAGAATCTAAAGTATTATCTGCAATTTATGAGTTTTTAAGAGACAAAGATACAACTGCTAGAAGACCGGCTTCTTCTGATGAAATTAGAGAATTTGTAGAAAAAGAATTCCCCGAAGAATTTAAAGAAGCGTGGAATAATAGTGTAAGAGAATTAACTCAGCGTCTCAAATTCTTTGATGGTATTAAATATCAGCCAACCAATAAATGGTATCACTCTCCTGACTATTTAATGAAGGATATTGAAGACCCTCCCTCAGAAAAATGGAGTAAAGAAAAAGGAAAGTTTACTGTCTTTTTAAGAAAAGATGATAATTTGAATTTAGTTATTCATATTAATGATGAAAAAATAGCATGGTTAATAGACATTGATAATGAGGAAGATATATTCAATCTATTTGGTAAAGCGGGTAAATATCCTGCTCAAGTATCTGAATCAATAGATACCCATAAAGTTTTAGATGAAGGTAAAATTATTCTTGGTGTTCAAAAGGACGGTTATCATGAATATAAATTAATGGGCAACAAATTTGAAACTAGAATGCATTTTAGAGTGGTTCCTATTGAGGATGAAGATAGATGGATTGTTTGGACCGGGTATAAACAACAAATGCTTCAAGATGATGAGGATGAAGGTATATGGGATATTACCGAAGACAGGTATAAAAAATTAACCTTAGCAAGTGGAAAAGCCACCGAGGTTAAGTAGTATAAGAGGGTGAGGGTAGCGTGTCCGAAGCAACATTACTGCTGAAGGCGGAAGAAGAAAGGAATTTTGAAATTCTTAAATCAGATGAATTAGTTATCGGTGGTTATGCTTCAATAGAAATGGTCGATAAGCAAAATGATTTGATTACATTAGAAGCACTTAATGAAGCAGTTTCAAAATTTATGAAAGACAATAAATATAGAAATGTAATGTCAAACCATTCAAATGTTCAAGTCGGAGAAGTAATAGATAAACACCGAGATAAGAACGGGGTAATGCATAAAACACAAGTCGATGATGTAGGCTTTTATGTAGTAATAAAAATGAGAGATGACATAGAAAAAGCAAAAGAAATTGCGAGAAGTGTTAGAAAAGGAACATTACGCTCATTTAGTATTGGTGGTCAAGCATTATCAAAGCATAAGAAAACCAACAAAGAATTCGGTGAATATAACGAAATAGACCAGTTGGAATTACACGAAGTCACAATTTGTGAGAAAGGAATAAATCCAGAAGCAAAATTCGACATATTAAAACAGGACAAAGAGGAAAATAAAATGACAGAAAGATTAGAAACCGCACTAGAAGAACTTAATGACTTAATGAAGCAAGTCAATGGGATGACAGAACCCGATGGCGTTATCCGAAAGGATGATGATGATTCTGAAACAGATGAAAACAAATCAGAATACATGGACGTAACTGATGATGATGACGAACTAGAAACAAACGGTCATCACGACGAAGAAGTAGAAGGCGAGTTTTCAGAACTAGAAGGCAAGGCTACTTCCTTAGTTAGTGGAGATTCCATTGAAACCGGCTATACAGGTGGTAAAGCATCTGCAAATGTCGGTGGAGGCACAGGAGAAGCCGGAAAACCCCATGACCAAAAATCACTATCAAAGGGATGGGATAACGCAGAATTCGCCACACTTGACTTAACAGTTGAGAACATAGAAAAGGCTTATGAACAATTCAAGGCAGAAGAACTAGAAAAGATTGCTTATGAAAAACTACAAAACACCTTTTCAACAAGATTTGCAAGCGAAAACACTGTTAGAAAGGAATCTGTGGATAGGGCAACTTATGATGCTAGAAACGAGGTTTCCACTCTAAGAGAAGAATTTGCAGACCTACGCAAGAGTTTGACTGAACAAAATGATATAATTGCTAAGTCACAAGAATACGAAATTCCATCAGAATTGGCTACAGATATGGCTGAAATGTCGTGGGGCGATATACATAACCTAGCGGCAAAGTATGGGGAGTGAATAAAATGACAAAGTACATTAACACAATGAAAGACTTAGAAGCGCAAACATATGGTGTTCGCGGCCCTGCGGGTAACTCTTTACTTAAGAGTGCAGGTGTAGTGGGTGGTTTTGGAACCCCTCACGATGCATCTTCAAACCCCTTTAGTGCGGCTGCTGGATTAGGCGACCTATACAACGTCCTTTATGGACAGAAAGTATGGTCAATGCTTAACCAAGAGATAAACCCCTTAGCAATAATCGCTAAGAGGCCATATACAACGAGTGGATGGCGAGTATTGAAGGAGAGAGCCGAAGGTGGTTCTGGATTCCAGTTTTCAACTGGTTCAGGCGCAACTGGTTCTACTACTCCAAGACCGGATAAGATTGGTGGAGTTCCTGAAAACGCAACTTTGGGAACTGGAAATAACATTCCACCTATTGCACCACAGTATGCTAAACTCTACACCAGCCCTAAGACGATTGCTCATCTCTTTGAGTTCTCAGAATTAGGAATGGAATTAGCAAAGATTGATGACGGTATTGGCGACTTAAGACAGTTAATCCGCGAGGACATGGGTAAGCAACACGCCGAAGCACAAAGCAAGATGCTGGTAATGCCTCTAGAATCATACGATGACGGAACGGCAACAGATATTGATAGAAACTATACTTCCTTAAATAAGGCTGTATCTTCTTCTGCTGAGATTGCTGCTATGTATAACGCAAATCTATTAGATACTGGAGCAAATAATGGTTCAAACGCTACTGTTGTAACCGATGTTTCATCAATCTATGGGACAACATTACGCGCACCATCTATTAGCAGTAACACCGCAACGGCTTCTGCATCATTCTTAGATGCCGAGGTTGATTTTGGTGATGGATATGGTGCTAGTGATTCAAGGCCACTAACATTAACACTACTAAATGACCTAATCCGCAAGGTTAGGCAGAACGGTGGTTCACCAAAGGTTATGATGACTGGCTATGATACTATTCAGGCTATTGGTGACTTACTACAAAGCCAAGAGAGGTTTATGGATAGAAAAGAGGTTGTTCCAACCCATAATGGTCTGAGAGGATTAAAGGGTAGGGAAACTGGCTTTAGGGTCGCAACCTACTTTGATATACCATTAATTCCTGCGAAGGATATGACCGCTACGGGTAATGGTTCTGATAAACTCAGTGACATACTGATGCTTGATACTGACCACGTTTGGATGAGTGTTATGAAGCCTACTCAGTACTTTGAGGATGGTATTAGTAATGGAAACCCATTCGGTGTAGGTACTCTTGGAAATCAGGGTATGTACCGAACAATAGGTGAAACTGGTTGTTCCTTCTTTAAGGGACAAGGTAAGTTAACTAACATAACCAGTTCTTGATTAGGGGGTGAATAAGTGACAAACTCAGTAACTATATTACCTAGTCATAAGGGCTTTACTGTCCCGCGTGTTATGGATTCAGAATACTGTGTGGACGCTGTTTGTGATATTACCCTCTATACAGCGAATGGAGAGGTTGTTAATGCTTCTCAATTCGGATTATCGACAATTAACTGTGTTGTGGTTGCAGGTTTAGAGAAGCCAGCCACTTATGCAGTAGTCGCTGAAACAGGAATAACAGGCAAATATGCTAGTGGAAAGTCTTTCCAGTTGGCTGCAACCAACTTAGACGGGGCTAACGCGGCATCAAGCGCGAACGCAGATATTGGCGCAGTTAGGCTCCGAGTTTGGGGCCAAATCTGATTACGAAAAAACTGTGGCTCAAGCCCTCTTAACGGGGGCTTGGGCTACTTTTTACGGAGATGATAAGATGAGTTTGATAAAATTAAATAAGCACCGGGTTCACGGGCCTCTAGTATTAAGAAGGGGAGGCGAAGACTATTCTTTTACTGCCCAAGAAAATACAAAAGTTCCACTTAATGTTGCTGTGCATTTTATAGGCAATAATGAGATGGAAATAGTATTCACTAAAAAAGACAAAGATGCTATTTTGGGTTTGACTGAGATGCAATTAGAAATATTAAAAAAGGAATTTAAGGTTGATGGTGGTTATCAAGAAGTCGTTGATAAATTATATCCACCTAAGATAAGGATTCCAAAATTAGATTCAAAGCCCAAAAAGAAAACCGAGGATTGATATAGTCATGCCCTATTCGTGGGTTGAGCGTAGGAGGTTGTATCGTGGGCTGTAATACTAGTGGTGTCTTAACGGCAAATAGTATAGTTAGTACTAGCAGAAGCACACTTGTTAGTGTTCATGCTACTGCTGTTGGTAATGCCCTATTTACCTTCAAGGTATGGGACAGTGGCAACACAACGGTTTCTGGTAAAAAAGAAATGCTTCGCATGAATTTGAAAGGAGATGCTGTAAATGCTGAAAATGATATGCATAGGGCTATTGCAGCAGAAGGACTATACTTTCAAATTACTGCGGGTGCTGGCTTCGTAACAATCAACTTCGCTTGAGATGATAAAATGCCAAGTTTAGAAAAAGATACGCGCCTAGTGATGACCATATTGTTTATTGGAACAATGAGTGGAGTGAATGTTTATTTTTATGCCCAATATGGGCATCTATTAGCGTTTAACGCTTATTCACACGCCACTGTGTTTGCTTTAATGACTATTGGTGGCATATTAGTAATGAAAGCCCTGTTTGATTTAGCATTAAATGATAGAATCGAAATGATGTTATTAGATAGAAGAATATCAGCATATTGGACTAAGAGACAAAAGGAAGAACAACAGCGAATGAAGGCTAGAGAAACCATGAATCAATATAGAACAGCCTATCAACCTGCTACCATGCCACCGCCTGTTTATATTCCATCTCCAACTGTACCTGCTACTCCTTCGTTTTTAGCAGAAATAGAGCAGTAGTGAGGTAAATGGTATCAGAAATACTAATGGGCTTTGATGAAACTACCTTAGCCTATGACCTTCAAAGAGCGCATTCTGCTGACATTTGGTTTTTGCGCGCTAGATTTTTTTTATGGGGCCTTATCGCCACAACAGGCGGGTTCCTTATTGGACATGGTATAGCGGCAGCAGGGGTTAATCTTTATGCTATTGTTTGGGATGGTTTTTGGAAAATGTGGTATGGCTTATGGTGATTTATAATGTCTGTAATGACCGCATTTATAATAGTATTAGCCGAGAGAGTAGGAGCCTTTTGGAATAAAGTTCATTCAATACCTTTTGGTGTATATGGAGCAAGTCAAGTAGGAAAGACAACATTACATCATCAATTAAGAACAAGAGGAGAAGTCCCTGATATAACAGAAAGAACAGTGGGGCGAGAGAGAGCATCAAGAAAATATGTTAAACTTGATGGGGATGCACATACAATTAAAACAGCAGATGTGGGAGGAGAAACAGTATATTGGGCAGAATGGCTACAAGATATGCGTAAAAGAAAAGTGAAATATGTTATTTTTATGATAGATGATAGGCATATGGAAAAACATTATGATATAGAACAACAATTAGGTTGGAAATTTTTAGTAGATACTATATGTTCAAAATATTGGAATCCCATAAATAAAAGACAGAAAAAGAAATCACATGATTATCCAATAGCAATAGGAATATGGGCGAATAAATATGATATATGGAAAGATAAATACCAATACGAAACAATAGAGAAACACCCAATATTTGAGGCGTTTAAACCAGGAATGCAAAAATTAAATGATAGAGGAATTCCCTGTTATAAATATCTTGTTAGTGCAAAATCAGATTCAGAAATGGTATATCGGGGAATACTAACGATGATAAAAGATTACTAGGAGAATAAAATATGAGCATGAATTATCAACCACCATCCTTAATTGGAGCAACAAATGCAACAGTGGCTAATCCATTTTTGCCGCCAATACCGTTCGCAAGAGCAGCAGGGCCAATAATGAATTATGAATATAAAAGTATAAAACCTAGAAAGAAGGTTAAAGAAATGCTTAATGTATTATGGCCTGAAAAGAAACGCATATTAAAATTGCCTTATGCATTTAAATTTAACCTTAGCGATAGATGTGTTGTTTGTGGAACTCAAAAAACATGGGAATTATCTGACCCAATGAGGCCAGGAATACCTTTACATAAGGTTAGAAAGGGTTATCCAATGAGAGGAACTTATTGTGATAAACATGCAGCATTGTATAAGCAATACGAAATGTTAGAACAACAGATTTTAGCAGAAGAACATGGTTTAGAATTTAGTCAATATATTCCTAAACCTAGAGTGCCTAAAATGTTGAACCCATTAGCCTCAAAGGAGCCGATGACTTCATTAAGGCAAACTGATATTCAGTCATTAGCAGGGGTTGGTTGGACAATAAAACCCCCAACAATGAGTGAAGAAACTAAAGAGGATGAACTTTTTAGGCTTGTTATCGAAACCGATTCAATTAACTCTAGAATACAAGAATTAGTCAAACAAGGAACTAAAGTAAATAATAAGGAAGGTGAGTAATAATGGTATGGAGAACTAGTAATGCAACAATAGCAAATCAAATAACAACACAAGGAGCATCTGATTTTAAGGCAGTTAATAATCTATTAACCCTGCAAGAAAATCATGTGGAAGAATTCTTTCAATATCATGGGGAACAATTCTTAGCGGCTATGGAAAAATTATTTGAAGATGTAGTCGAAAGAGTAATCAGTCAAATGTTAGTTAAACTGAAATTTGTTTCAAACACAAATGGTGATTTAGAAGTTCACGCAGATGCTCTTAGAGAATATGAAACCATTACTGCTGAAAATATTACTTTAGACTTACAACAACTTTTAGCAACTGCTGTTAATTCAGAAGTAATTATGCAAAGAAGAATGGCTAAGTCTCAATATCTTGAGGCGCAAGGTTTTACGGGTAGTTCTGCACCTGCTATGCCTCAAAGCAATTCAACACCACCAAATATTCAAGGCGCACCTGCTATGGGTGGAATGAATCAACAAATGCAAATGCAAAATCAGGCATTTAACAATCAAAGTGGTTATCCAATACAACCAGCCGGTTATGATTCATACAACAATCCATATTGGATTGACCCTGCTACGGGGCAACCAACCTATCAAGCCCCGACTAGTGGATTGAATATAGTTCAAAATGTTCAAAAACTGGCTTCATGGGCGACTTGGCTTGCATGAGGTTTAATGAATGGCTTTATTGAAATCATCAGCCGGAACCAATACTACCCTTGAAATTGGGGAGGATTGGCTTGGTTATGGTTCTCCCCATTTATTTTTAGAGCCACATGCTTTAAGTATGGCCTCTTTTTCTGAGGTTAAATCTACGCAGATGATGGAAACCATGTTATCTTATCTATTTTCAGCATTTAAGGAAAGTGGAGAGAGATGGTGGCTTACTTTATTAGATGTAGATAAAGTAAGGGAAGCATATGAAGACAATGCAAATGGAAGAACATTTAAGCCCAAAGTATATGTTAGTCACTTAAAGAAAAATTTACAACTTCTGGAAAATGCTACTTTATTAGAATTAATAGATGCTTATCCTCGTGATAAAGGTAATCTATTGTATTCTATGAGAGCGCGGGTTGGTAAAACAGAAGTCAGGGCCGATTTTACTGGAGAAGAACAGTCGAACAAAGACAATAGAGAAGCCAAAGATATAGTTAAACTTCGACAAGTATTATCTCAAATTAAATTAAAGGATATTGATAATAGTTTATCAACAATGCTGAATCTACCTATGGAAGATATAAGTGAATTAGGGGAAGAAGAATCGAAAAAGTTACGAGAACGGCAAGAAAAAGGAAAATCAACAGAAGAAGACCAGGATATTTGGGATAGAACGGCTACTAATAAAAAACTTCTAGAAACCCTAGTATATAACATAGAAGAAGGAATGAATAAGTCAAAAACTTGGGAAGCAGGGCCAGGATATAGTCATTTTAATAATATTGATATAGTTAAACAATACGGAATAAACATAACTGAATATGGGGTTGGAAGAAAGTCGGGAAAACAATCTTTTAGGGCTACGATGGACAAAAAACAAAATGCATATTATTACCTTAACATTGAACTAGATTTTCCTAAGTATTTTAAGCAAATATTAGATGATGGGAAGATTCTATATACATCAAAAAGTACTCCCAAAAAGAGTATAAATTATACATTAAAACAAGTTCTTTCTCCTTCTTTATTTGGTATTGATAATATCACTAAATGGTCACGAGACCATTTCTGGACTGAAGATGGCGATTTTAATATGGCAAATGTTAAAGAAGGTAAAAATACTAAATCCCCTAAAGTACCAAAAGACATAGATTTATCTGCATTACTACAAGACGATAGTGTATTATCTGAAAAAATAAAACTTGCTATGATTCCTAATTGGTGGTTTGAAGCAACAATATTAGTTAAATGCGAAATTGGATATGATAAAAAGGTTCAAAGAGTAGATAAGAAATCTGGAAAAACAGTTATGGTTAGCGGCAACCCTACAGAAACTAAATTTATTGCTGAAAAATTAACCATAACCAAACTAAATAAAATAAAACCTCAATTATATGGATATGTACAATCAAAAGGGAAAAACCCCACAATGGAAAGAGGAGATGCTTCCTTTGCTAGAACACACCATAAAGGAAAAGCCAATAAACAATCTGAGTGGACTAGTGCCGGAAATGATAAACTTGCTGCCGTTTTACACCCCATTAGAAGAACCTATCATAGACTAAAGGAATTGATACTATGACAAAGTTTGCTTCTCCTAGTGATTTTACTAGTATTAATCCAAATTATTCTGCGGGTAATGGCTATTATACTGCCCATGCAGATGTTTCTGATTTACTTCAGATAAGTACTCTTACTGGAGGAAATGATACTAGTTATTTTACTGCTAGTACTACACCAAGCATGGCTATGGTTGGTAAAATAATAAAGAGAGTCGAAGAAAAGATTGATGATACTATTGGTTATTCATTTAGACCTATTATATATAAAGATGAATATCATAGTTTTGAATTCTTTAGACATCCCTTTTCACCAATGTTACACTATCAAGATTTTGTTGGGTTTATTCAGTTAAATAGAATGAAACTACAAAAAGTAATTAAATTAGAGGTTTGGCATGGTAATAATTGGTTAGATTTAGCATCTGCATCAGCATCACATATTCCACAATCAACAGTAACTACTAGTGAAGAAACATATACCTTAACTTTAGGTGTAGGGGCGTATTCATTTGTATTAACTGAAGGAAGTGATTTTTATGATTCGTTTGGTCCTAAAACAACAGTAAGACAATTATGTTCTCTTATTAATGAAGTATATCCGCATGATACTGCACAATTTACAGGGGAAACTGCGGCTAAATCAAAACAAGATACCACTAGTACAGTAAATATATCTGACTTCTTTTATGCTAGTGTTGATTCAGAAGATGGGACAAGAATGATTATTACTTCTCTATTACCAGGAGATGATGGAGCAACCTGTACCATAGCCTCAACCTTTGGTTCAGTAGCCAGTTTTACAGATAATGAAGATTCTAGAAGATTGGGTGATTATTGGTCTATTGGGCATGAGGGTAAGATATTTTTCCTTAAAAACTATCCTTACATTAAATCACAATCCATTAAGGTAACTTATGTTAGTGGTGATAGGAGAGTTCCGGCATGGGTGCATGAAGTCACTACTAAATTAGTTGCTGCAGAAATATTGGTTCATGATGATAATAGTATATTAATTGCTGAAACTAATTCTAATATAGATATAAGAACAAAGAACGAAATTTTAACTAAAGAGGCTATGGAAATATTGGATTCAAAGAAGGCTATGATGCATTTAATTGAGTGATACAAATGGATGATTATATTCTTATATTAAATAGAATTAATGAAATTGAAAATATTATGTCCAATGTTTATTATAAAGGAAAGCCATTAAACTATAGTAATGGGTTTAATAAAAAGGACGCCCTTCGTTTGGGTAAAGAAGCAAATGAAAAAAAGACGGCTGAAATATGGAAAAAATTTCAAAAGGGGTTGAAACCTGGTGGATGAAGTAACCTTTTTAATCAGGCTTTTAAAGGATAATTGGAGCGTTGCAGCAATTAAAGCAGGTTTAACTGGTCATAAAGTTAGTACTGTTGATTTTATAGATGTTCGTTCAATAGAACCAGGAAAGGGTAATAGAGTAGATTTAGATTCAGGTGCGGTGGTTGTTGTGTATGAAGATAGTGCTACTCTTGAACACCCAACAATTGATTATTCTGTTAGAAATGAAACATATGGTATGACGGTTCATTTGAGAGTTTTGCACCGTAGAGATTTCACAAGTGTAACATTTTCAAGGGATAGGCTAGAAAGTCTATATAGAATCACTCGCTACATCATAGAGAGGAACGGGCGTAGGCCAAAGATTCATGTTGATAAGAATGCACATTTAGATGAAAATGACGCATTAAACGTAACAGCAATTGAAGAAAATGCTGATTTAATACAACTCACAAGCAGAAGTGAAGCCAATGATAGAAAGAAAAAGTTGTTGGGTTATAAAATGCCTGTGACCATAAAACGCTTTGGAAGAAGTGTGTAAGTAAGTAGGTGAAATAATGGTAAGTAATGAAATATATACAGGAGCAGGTGCGTCAGCAACATTAATCCCAGAAATGGAATTTGATATTGGTCAAGGATTTGAACAATTAAATGATAAGTTGTCGATAAACTCAGAAAATCTGAAAGAAGTTGAATGGAATTTATCCGGTGGTGTGGCAGATAAATTGTTGATAGTAAATATATTAAAGGGGTGTATGGCTAAAGTAACTGTTTATGCAACCAATACATTAGTAGTAAGAATACCTGAACAGGTTCTTATGATAAAATCGAATACTGTAGATAGTATTACTTTCAATGTTGCCTTAGCAACAGAAACTCCAGACACAAAGAGTGATAAAGTAAAGGTGGTATTGCAAGCATTTGGCGCACCATTATTTAGGCCATCAAGTGCAGCCGATAAACCCTATCTATTATCTGACCAATGGCTAGGATTAGTTAATAGTATAATGCCCCCAACACTTGATGTAGAAAATAGACAATATAATTTGGCTATGGGTGCATCAAGAGATTTTGGCTTCCAATTCAAAGGTAAAGAAACCATAGGAAACGGCTCCTTAGATGTTTCTGTTAATAGCGGTCTATGGTTATATTATACATTAGGTAAAATGTCTATTGCGGGAACTACTACCGCTAGTAGCCATCTAGGAGCGCCTGTAGAGAATGCAATTTATCTTAATACAACTGCACCTAAAAATACTAAATTTAGAAGGGTAATAGAAGGAACAGGAGGAGAAAAAACCTTTTTACCGCCCCTTCATGGAGAACCCACTACTGAATGCAAATTAGTAAATTCTACTATTGTCAATGGAGTTCCAATAATAGCAAATAATTTTACTTATGATTTTACAGCAACCAACGGAGCAATACTTCCTTCCTTTGCATTAGAAATAACTAATGAAAAGGATGCACAGACTTTAACAGATGGAGTAGATGCTAAACCAAGAGAGAATATATGGTCTAGAATATACACAGGCTGTCAAGTTAATTCATTAACTTTTAGTTTTGAAGAAGGAATGGAATTGAAGTCTACAGTTGATTTTATGTCTAGAAGGATATTTGATGCACCGACAGGATATGTTCCCAAAGCAGGTAAAACAGATGTTACAAAACTACTCAATTATAATACTGACCAAGACGCAAATAAGCCATTTATGTTCTCCGATGGAGAAATAAGAATATTTGGTCAAGAATATGCTAGAGTCAAGTCTGGAACCTTAACCATAACTAACACCTTAACACCACATTCCTTTATTGGAAACTATGATAGAAGTATTACTTCTGCTCACACAGCAGGTCAAAGAATATACGACCTATCACTAACTCTTTTGATTACTGACTCGGAGATATGGGATAAGTTAAGAGAACAGAATGAGGCTGAAAATCAGGTAGATGGTAGTTTAATTAGTTTAATCTTTACCAAGAATGATGAGGATGGTGCTGATGCTGAGCAAATCACCCTTACATTGGATGACTATATTGTAACTAATGTTGATATTCCATTCCCCGAAGATAGAGGGCCAATCGAAGCCACGATGACGGTTGCACCCCGAACCATGAAGACAGCACAATATATCGGCAAATGGGCTATAATGGGATAGAATGAGCCTTAAAAATGAATCAAATCATATTAGGAGATTTCTAAGATGGAGGGGGCCGAATATATGCTCCAAAGATTCGCAACTGTGGGGTATGAGGCGAATGCCTTTCCCATATCAGACCATATAAGAGGGTGAAAAAAGACAAATAAGAATATAAATAATTTTAGGTTCCACTAACAACAGTTAGTATGTTTGTTAGTATATGTTAGGTGGAAAAGAAAATGGAAAAGAACACAGTAAGTGATAAGAACGCCCTATTTGCACAAGTGCAAACCGAATGCCATCATCTGCGGGTTGAACCCGAATCAGATGAATACTTGAAAGTTTGGGTCAAAGAACCAACTTGGCTCCAAGTGGAGCAAGCACTCTCAAGTGTATTAAAAATGGATGCAAGTAATCAATCTATGGATTTAGATTTGAATGCTATGTATAAATTCATGGTCGAGAATTTTATTGAGAAAACTGACCCTCAATTATCAAGTTTAGAGTTATTGCGTCTAAGCCCCTATGTGGGAGCGCAATTAAAAGAAGTCCTCCCTAATCCTTTTGAGGATTTAATGGGGGCTGAATCGGGAAACTGAAGAAGTATCGGCGGGCATTCAAAGGAGGTTCTATAGAACCACAAATAGCACTCGATTTAATGTTTTATACATATTGCATAACATTTCATATTAATCCAATAGAAGCATATAATACACCCTTTGCATTAGTTAAACAAATGTTAGAAATTCATGGTGAATTCAAAAAGTTGGAAGCCGATGAAATGAATAAACACACTAGGAAGGTGAAATGATGGCGTTTGATTATGTAGCAACATTGGAGGCTATGAATAATGAAACAGGTAAGTTTGAGAGTGCTGTATCAAGAATACAAGGAAATAAAGCGTTCCTTGCATTTAGAAGATTCCTTACAGGAACTGATATATGGAAAACTATGAATAAACTGATGGGAGTATTAAACCTATATACCCACTTTAATAAGTTAGGAAAGAAACAAAACGAACAGTTAATAGCCCAAATAAATAACTGGAAAAAATTATCAGACAATATGAAGGAACTAAATTTTGCCACCACTATTGCTGGTTATAAATCTGTAATAGAGTTAGCAGATAAATTTGACCCTAATACCGGTCAATTTGCTGGAATGTCTGGGCTACAAAGCCACACGGTCAAGGGTATGATGTGGGACAATAGGGCCAAAACAGGAAAATTAGAAGAAGTTGGAATGTTAATGGATAAGGGATATTCTCATGATGAAGCCGTAGGGTTAGTAATGGATATGCTTAAGCCCCTACAAAAACAACAAGAAAGGGCTGCTTTATTGGCACAACGAGAAGTAGAGTTATATCAAATTAAAAACCCAATAGCAAAGTGGTGGAAAAAACAGGAGAATAGAATTAGTGATTTTGTTAATGCAGATTGGTTGGGATTTACTCAATTTATTGGTAAGGGACTATTGGTTCTAGCGGTAATACCAATAATAGCATTTGTTTTATTCCAATTCTTTAAGAGAGCAAAGAGTAGAGCAAAAGAAATAGGAGAGGCATTAGAATACATAAAGGGAATTTTCACTTCAGGACTTGCTAATATAAGCGAGGGTTTGGGCAAAATAAAAACTGCATTTGAAGAAGAAAATTTTGGAATGTTATTAAGTGGTTTATGGGATATTGGACACGGTTTACTTCAAATATTATTAAGTGGATTTTTAGCCTTCATTATTCTTCCACTTAGTATTATTGTCTGGGCAATATATGATTCTATAGTAGCAAAATGGGACGATTCGTTGGCGTCGTCAAAGACGAGATGGGGGGCCGCTTTTAAGACTTTTGTAACGGTCATATCATTCTTAGCAGCAATAGCCACAGGAATTATGATAATGGTAGGTTCATCTTGGAAAAGCCTTCTTATAGGCGCAATTGTAGCCGCACTTGGACATTTGTTTGGTAATGCTTATACAGGAGGAATGAGACAGGGTTTAACTGTAGTTGGTGAAAGAGGCGCAGAATTAGTTAATTTACCAGGAGGTTCTAGAGTATATTCAAATAGTCAAAGCAGAAATATGGCTAGAGGCGGAGGCAATACAATTAATGTAAATGTTTCAGGACACATGGGAACATCAGATGCAGAAATAAGTAGATTAGCAGATAAGTTAGGAAGGGAAATTAATTTAAGAATGAATAGAACAGGCGCTATGAATACGGGGTTCTAAAATGGTTAACTTAGAAGCATCAGGAATTGGTGACGGAAGAAACTTTGTCATGTTAGAGTTGGCTAGGCGAGCAACAAATGATGATTTATCTGAAGATTTGGAAACTAATAGAATTGGTTTATTAGCAGAATCTATATCAATATCAACAAATAAACAGTCTGTTGCTTTGCCTGTTCCCTTTTCTGGTCTTGTTAGGGGAGAATCTACTACACTTAATATGGATATGGGAATGTCTTCTAAAACCATAACAGTTGATGGTATAATAATAGAACAAGAAATTAGAAAAGACAATTCTACAGGGGCAACCAATTTAGTAAAAATGACACCATTTGAAATAGCCCAATTATTACACTCATATATTGATTCTTCTGCTTTGCATGAAGACCAAAGCATATCTAAATTAATTATATTATATCCATCTAGGGTTGATGGTAATTTTAATAGTAGGGGATTAGATGATAAAGAGGAAAATGAATTACCTTTAATTTCCTTTAATTGGGGTAATAGAGAATATGATGTTCCTAATTGGACACAATTAGAAACTCCCTTTGCATCAGTAGCCAATAGCGCAAAAAATATTGAAGGAGTTACTGGATTCATTGATAGTTTTACAACTACTCATGTTGGAACAGAATATCCAGCAATTACATTTAATTTAACATTCACTCAGGCATCAACTATATTGTCTGACTTTATTAACCAAACTGTGTGATATAATGCCTGGAATGTATGCTGGAAATACTAAAGCCTTAGTGTTTCCTGTAATGTGTGATGGTTATATCAAGTTAGATTACTCCGGTGGAGATACCTCAAAGAATGAAGAAGAAACAGAATTGGCCCTTCGTGGTGGATTCTGGGGTCATCAGGGGAATTTTTCAATTGAAGCATTGATTACCCCATATGATGTTAATGGATATGGAACTAAATCTTCTGGTGGAGTAACCGTTGGGGTAGTGGATTCAGAAAAAACCCCACCAAGTTTGAATGAAGATGTTGAAATAGCAACTAAAAACAAATATCAAAGTTTCAAATATTTTGGAGTTGATGAACACCTTAGCGATAATAGACTAACCCATAAAATGATGATTTTTTATAACACTAATTTCAAATTTTATTTACAAAACACTACTTCTAATAATAAAAACCAACCTGCTGAATATAAATTGGTTGTAGAAGTTAATGGTTCTACTGTATCTAGTGATACTATAATAAAAAGCCACAATACTCTATATGGATATTATGATGCGAATGGTATTTATGATGGAACATCTACTACCAAAACTAAGTTAGATGGTTCTAGCCTTAAGTCAGGAGAAACACATATAATCGAATTAGATACTGCTACTAATACTGATAAAGTGGGTATTGGAACAGAATTATTTAATTCTAGTGGCACTACAATAGGAAAGGTAACTAATATAAATAGTGATGAATTAACTATGGACACAACTGCTAGTAGTGGTGATGTATATTATTCTCAACCAAAAGAAGCATTATATACAGAAGGGTTTATGAAAATAGGATGCGCTTATGCAAACGGTTTAGTTAGCATACATATAAACAGCAATTTAATTAAACAGGAGAAAACAACAGGAACCCTTTCCTTTGACCCAAGCGATTCCTTTATTGGACAAGATGGAACAAATAAGAATACTCAATTTATGGGAGAACTATATGAAATTACAATGTATAAGAAAACTATTCCTACATTGAATAATACCACTCTAAATCCTGGGTATAATGATATACTTTTCTATTATAGGTTTGGTGATGCATAATGGTTGATAGATACACTTATGTATTAAATACCGGCAAGAATGCTAGCACAAACTTGAACAGTTATGGATATGCTACTAAAGGAACTGCTAAGGACATAGCCTTTACAGATTGTTCAGTTAATCCTATAATTAAATCAACGGGAATTTCTGATGAGTTTTATCCAACTAATGCTAGTTCTGTATCGGCAAATTTCTTTGAAATTAGAAACGCTCCGCATGATAATTTGATTTCTAATGATGAAGATACTACCATTGTAAATAGGATTTTCCCTTCAGGAGATGCCTTAAATATAGAAAACTATGGTTTAAATCAACAGAAAACAAAATCATTCAAAATAAGAACATATAATAATGGAGCAGGTCAAATGGTAGTGGGTAGTGGTGGGTTAGGTATTGATTTAGATATGTATGATTATTTTGTCCTTATTAATCCTGAAGTTACAGGTAATGATGGGGCTGTATCAATTAGACCACATTTTGCTAGAATAACACAAATAGTTACGTTTGATGATTATGGGGATGGTTTTGAATTTTCACCTAGATATGGTGGGTCTGTTCCTGACAAAGCAAATATTGAAATATTTAAGGGACCATCTGTAAATGATACAGAAATTGTTGCTGTTAGTTATGGACTTAGAGGAGATATAACCACTTCAGATGAAGGATTATCAGACAAATATGATGTTAGTAATACTGTTAGTAGACCAACTTGGTATTTTTATAATGATAGACTAGAGATTGATAATCAATTAAACTATGACACCAAATATGCTCTAACTACTTGTAGATGGTTTAAGGACTTTTACACCATTACTGGAACAATAACTAACACTTCAACTAAATATCAAAGTAGTAGTAATTCTACATTTACGGTTGCTTCATTTGTTTCACCTGTAAGTAGTAGTGATTTAATTCCCGGACAAACCCTATATGGGTTTAATCCCCTTAACTCTACTAGAATTAGATTAGGAAATTTTGTGTCTGTAACTGGTTCTGGTCCATATACCATTAAATTAGATACTTTAAGAAGTCCCTTAGCAAGCGCAACATATGTTGGTCAATTGGGTAGAACATTACATCAAACGGTATTTAAGACAGAAAGAGAATTTGGAACAATAATAAATGATTTGGGCAGACTAAACCAAGATGCTGTCTTAGTAGATAATATACAAATAAAGGATAATGATGCTAAGGACTATGATATGGGTGTAAATGTAACTTATTCAACAAGTCTTGGTGTAGATTCTACTTTTGACCCTAGTGTATGGAAAGATTGTATTAGAAACTATAGTAGAAACACTTGGAGTGGAGGATTAACCGGAGATTATAATAAATCACATTCTTCCTATAATCCAACCGGAAGTGCAACCTTTTTACATGCTAATTTAACTGGGGCTAGAAGACACTTATATTACAAAGATGCACAATTAAAAAATGGAGGAATAGGAACAATATTGTCTTCTAGAGTTAATAATCCCAAAGAAAAAATTTCTCAGTTAGCGACGGCAAAAACATTAGACCATTCAGGAATACAACATATTAAAGTAAAGGAAGACAGTGATTTTATTGTTAGAAATACACTCATTAGTGGGGGGTTAGGAGAATATAAATTACCATATACTGTTACTAGTGAAAGTATTGGTAATATATACCATATAATTCTTAATCAAACAGGAGAGAAGTTTAATTATAAAAATGATTCATTTTTGAAGGTAGATGATATAATTAGAGTAGGTGGCTGGTTATATAGAATTAGTGGAACTGCTGACCCTGCTGGAAATAATCAAATAATAGTAGTAAATAAAAAGAAGAAAATAAATGATAAATCATTTGAAACAATGAATTCTTTGGAAAGTTTCACCAATTCAGATATATTCGTAAGGTCATGGAATGGAGGATTAACTGGCTCTTTACCCATTGATACTGAGGTATCTTATGATACTAATAATAGTTTTAATCGTTTAACAATAAACGGAAATACAATAAGTAGAAAGGAAGCAAGTTTGTATAATAATAAACTAGTATTATTAGAGGGCCAATTTTATGGACAGGACATTCCTATAGATTATGGAGATTCAGTTAGCCAACATATTAAATTACAAAACCCTAATAAAATAATATATCAACCAACTCCAATATCTTATTTATACTATCTTACAGGAAAATATGCAATTGATGAGGAGATATTTTCAGGAACAGTTGAGGATATAGAATCTAAAAATGAAGATGGTTTTATTTCCTATACTATAACCGGTAGAGATTCATTATCTAAATTACTTACTAGCCATACTAGTAAAAACTTAAATCATACTGATGATATTATTTATTCTTCTTTGACGCCAATACAACCTGACGGCAATACAGATGTGACTACTTTAAGTAAATTAAATGCAAATAGTAATGTGATAGAAGTAAGTGGATTGGTTGCAGTAAATAAATATGACTTAATTTTTAATTCAAATAATGAATTGGTAGGAGAAGTATTGAGTGCAGATGATTCTGATAATGATGGTAATACTGAAATAACTCTAGAGGGATATACTGGGTCAGAATATCTTACTAATAGCCTAAAGTGGGTAAAGATTCTAGGAAATAATTATTTAAGTTCTACTAAAGCACTATCTAGTAATATTAAGGAAAGTAAATATCCTACTGAATTAAGTTCTGCAGGGGAACATGGTCTAATCTTTAATGACGGATTGCAATTAAATTATGATGGTTCTAGAAATCAAACTGTAACAGAATTAATTGATACTTCTGCTACCGCAGATTCAACAGAAGAAGATAATAGTTTAGGCTATGATTTATCGGCAATAAGAGGAATTAGTGCAAATAAAGATTCTGATTTTGCCTTCAAATTATCTCTTGAAAAAGAAATAGAAATAAACTATAATAAAACGCATACTGTTTCTTCACCAAGTTATTTCAATATAATTGATGTTAATAGTCAAGAAGGAATTACAACCACATTTACGGTGGCCCCTACCTTCCCTGTTATTTTAGGTAGTGTTGAAACTAATACTAGTGATACTAAGATTAGTGATATAAATTCATACATATATATGGTTAATAGAAATATTCCTAATGGTGGGTTCTTACATACTTTATCAGATACCCATACAGATTATTATTTACCTAAACAAACCTTTAGATATGTGGGATTACAAGAATGTGAAGAAGGAAAAATAGGCCATTATAAACAAAAAATAATTGGTGCTGCACCAGCATATAAAATAGATATGTTTGGTAATAAAATAACTCTAAATACAGAAGATAAAACCGGATATAGCACTATAAATTCAATAGCGATTAAATCAGGAAGGCCAATAGAAGGAAGTAATATTTTAGATAGTAATTATGTTAGATATTCTGATGATTTTAATAGTAGAATACCCTTAGACTATGTTGGAGTGGACACTTATTGGACAGGCACAGGTTCAGAAATAAAATCAATTAAGGTCAATGAACTAGAAAAAATCAGTAGTCTTTGTAAGACCTATGAATTATTAGCATTAGGAGATATTTATCCAGATTCTAAATTAAGACACAATAATATTTCTAATTCATTAACTTCTAAAGAATTCAGTTCATTTGGAATGCTTTTAGAATCTAAAGGTTCTGCTGGTAGTGAAATTAATCACGAAAATTATGTATCGCAAACCACAAACGAAAATAATAGGTCAGACTCTAATTATGAAAGAATAGAAATAGAAAGTGCAACAAAAACACCAAATAACATCAGAAGGTTTGGTATAATGAGATTAGTAGAGCATACATTTGATTGGCACTTTAATCCCCTTGATTATGAAAATATGGACGGAAATCTTGGTCTTGAAAACCCAAATAGATTGGAATATTTTGACTATATTAGATTTAAGGGTAACAGCGCAGGTTCAGGAACAATAATTGTAGAAAACGGCGGAACCGGAACAACCCATAGAGTAAAATTTAGCACTCAACAAACCGGGCTTGTTGAAGGAGATTGGATATATGTAAATGGTTATCTAAAAGTTAGAGTTAAAACCGCACAAACATATAATGCAAATACATGGTATGATATAGATGAAAGCGGGGGTGTTTATGAAGATTTGTGGGTCTATGCATATACTACAGGAGGTTCAACTCAAAATAATGGTCAAGCCGAAAGTTTCTTTATTGTTAAAGATAGAAAGGTATTCAAAACATATGTTGATGGTAATGGAGTAGGCATTAATGATATGACCACACTTAATGATAATAAAATGCAATTAGATATGGTGTATTTAGCGGTTCCAAACACAAACAAATCATATTTTAAGTTTGTGAATTTAATAGACCATGCTCCTATATCGGATGGTTTTGATGCACATAATGTATTTATTCCTTTGATGACTGGCTTATCCTATAACGGAAGTCAAATCGCTCAAAACTTAAAAGTTTCCCCATTCCATGAAGCAACAGATTGGGGAGAAACGGGTGATTATCACCATTTTTCTAGGATAGTAAATGCATTAAATATGGGAACCTTTGGAAATTATAGTGATAATATACAGTTTAAGTTAGGAAGGCAGGGGCATATATATGAAAACTGCACAGCCCTCTTTAAGAATTTTAAGTTTGCTACTAAACAATATAAGAATATGGCGATAGCACTACCGGATAATCCACTATTTTCTTCTACTAGTAGTCCATTACAATTAGATACTTCTACTAGATATGTTGACTATAAAACAAATTTGAGCGGAGGAATACATGATGATTTAGACCAACACTCGCAAAATTTAATGGTTAATACTGTAGGGGATTCTGTTCCATTTTCTATATGTGGAACTAAGACTAAAGCAATTCCTTTAGATTTACATGGGAATAGAGAAAAGAAATATCCGGGAGATTCTGGATTTAGGTCGCATTCTGATGGTAGTAATGATTTCCAAAGTATTACTGTGAATCTTAGTTTAGATGTAACAGTAGCAGATAGCGAAACTTTAGGAAATCTCTATCAAGCACAAATGGTAGTTAAACCGAAGTTTTATCTAAAGGGTTCTAGCACAACCGATGATGCTACTTATGGAACTGTAACTTATACTAATAGTAATAAAACAATAGAATTTACCTTAGATGACTATTCAAAACATCATTGGTTAAGTTTCGTGCCATCTCTAAAAGGAAGTTATGTTGTATCAGATAAGATTGGAACAAGCAAATACTTACCCAATTTAGATACTGCATTAAAACATCACGTAACTGGCTATCCGCTTCTTATTGCTAAAATAACTAAGCATGAAGTTGATTTTACAGGTAGTGAGGTTAAACATAAAATAACATTTGATACGGCTATGACAGGTTATGGCGAATATTTTAGATTAATGAGAATTTCTGAGACTACTTTCAAAGACACCCCTGAATCCATTAAAATAAATCAAATGTTTGATTCTGGTTTGAAATATGAAAATGAACCTGAAAACCTTAGAACTGGTGAAAATGAAAGTAATACTGGTGACTTTGATGATGATAATTTAGTATATCAAGAAGGATTATATTCTATGTATATGCTTTTAGATATTGATAAAATAACATCAGGAACCGATAAATTCATAGAAAGAAGAACAGTCGGAGAAGTGCTTGAAGTCTTTCCTTCTGCTGATAACAATAAAACCATAGAGTGTTTCATTACAGATGGAAAAAACGAACAACTAAAATCTATATCTTTAAATATAGGTAATCAGGTAGAATTACAATATGAAGGGGAATTAACAGGAAACGGTGTGGTTTCTTTTGGAGAAACCTTTACTATCGAAAGTCTTTCTAAACCTAAAATATCAAGACCGACTAAAGCATACATTGGAACAACAGTATCAATAGGAATGGATGCAGAAAAGGCAATAGAAGAAATACTTAGAGAAAACGAAATTGATATAGATATTTCAGAAAAAAATATTGTTTACTCTAATAACATAATAGATTCTTCCACTTCAACTTCTATTACTTGTTTTGATAATGTTTCTGGTCTTTCTCCCGGTGATATTTTATATAATCAAGACAGGAAAATAATTGGTAAAATCTCTACTAGTGGTATATCAGGGAAAGTAATAACCATTAATTATAGATACCACACCCCAACTCAACATGATGAAATAACTAAATACTCAAGAAAACCATTAGTATTAAATTCTGGATTTAATGAAAATAATGTTTTTGATAGTATCAACTTTTTAGCGGGAAAGAAAGCATTAGATTATACCTTCGCTGGTAAAAAGATAAAAATTCAAGACAAGGAAAACTATAATAATATCAGAAAATTTAATTTGAGATACAGGGACGGCAAAAATTTAATTTCAGTAGATAGTAATAAAAGCCTATTCGATAGAGCAAATAAGATAATTGTTGTTGGTGATAATGTTAAAGCAGTAGCAGAATTAGAAACAAAAAAGAATAGTAGAACAATTAAATATGTAGATTCTAATATAAAAAATGCTAAAGAAGCACAGAAAAAATCACAACAGTTATTAGAATTTCATAGTAGGCCATATAGAAAAATAAAATTAAGCCTACAAAAGAAAGGATTAGAATTGATGAAAGCAGGGGATATAATTACTTTGAACTTTCCTAACCATGATATACCACCGGATGATTATGAGGTGTTTGAGATTGAAAATGTAATGGATTCATTAACTACAGTTACCGTTGGAACATTTAATAAAACAATTGCGGAAAGACTTGCTGAGATTAGTTTATCACAGGATAAGAATTTTACTAATTTGTTTACACAGGAATTAGGTAAAACAATAACTAGTAAGAATATAATTGACTCTCCTAAACTATCTGAATCTTCGTTAAAATACACTACAACCGGAACATCGGGGGCCATCATAGGATTTTGATAATATGATTATAGGATTCACAGCCGTTATTAACCCTGGAACGGAACTTAGGGTAACAAAGGAGATACTATTATGATTGTAGATAAAGGAAAGAAACAGTTGGCTACTAAACTTAGTGACACATTTAGATATATTGCAGTAGGAGATGGTGGAGATGATACTTCAACATCACAAGAAACATTAGATAATGAAGTATATAGAATCCCTTCAGCAATAACTCCTTCAATAGTTGGAAACACTTTGATATATACTGCTACCTTTACAGGAGCAAACCTATCATCTAATATAATAAGCGAATTAGGGATATTTGATGCTTCATCAGGAGGCAATATGTTGTCCCGCGTAAATTTTAATAGCATAGGCCCCCTAGCCTCGTCTGAGAGTATCTCATTTACATTTAGATTGGAGGTCGAATAATGGCTACTAATACCGGACATATTAGCACTTTATCTAATTCTTTGTCGGGAACCGCCGACACGGATGCAGAATGGATGCAAGATGGAACCGACGTAATACATTCAGGTATTATCAATGCTTTGAATATAGCAAATACCGGCTCCTTTGTTGCTGCTGGATTTAATATAACTCAAACAGCAGGAACAACATATACTAGATATGCTCTTAGTTCAGGTAAATACTTTAGGGATGGCAAATTAATAGTGGTATCAGCAAACGGTTCTGCTATTGAACCCACTTGGGCGCAGAATACTGCTAATGATTGGTATGGTTTAATATGTATTTCTGATGGACATTTGGGTGGTGAAAGTAATGGACAGATTGTTTTCCGAGGAACAACTGCATTAGGGGCTACTGTTGCTAAGGTGGCTTCTCCTAAGAGTGGAGATATACCCGTAGCGATGGTACAAATTAGTAAATCTCTCACATCAAACTATGGTTCTCCGAATCGTAAAGTGCAATACTTAGGATTTGGTAAGACTAATTCTGAGTTTAGTGCAGTAAACGCTGGAACAGAAACCCTCCGTATTAACAAAGATGGGACGTTAACAAAGACTGTTGGAGGCAGTTCTTATACAATTACATTACCATCAGAAACCGGCACTTTAACTACAAGTGGTGCATTAGATACAGAAGGCGTTCAAGATATTGTTGGAGCCATGTTCACAGGAAATACTGAAACAAATATTGCAGTTACCTATGAAGACGACGACGGAACAATTGATTTAGTTTCAACTGATACTACATATTCTGCGTTCAATGCCTCTAATGCTGGTTTAGTCCCTGTAAGAGATGCAGGTGCAACCACAACCAAATTCTTAAGAGAGGATGGAGATTGGGTTATTCCTACTGATACTGATACTGATACAAATACACAAAATATATTCATTTCATCATGGGTAGATGATAGTGCTGATGCACTTTTAAGACTAACAAAGAGTGGTGCTTCAACTGGAACACAAGATATTAAGTTTGTAGCGGGTAGTAATGTAACACTAACCCCTAGTGGAGCAAATCTAACTATTACTTCTACAGATACCGATACTACATATACAGTAGGAGATGGAGGGCTTACTCAAAGCAACTTCACAACCGTTCTTAAAAATAAACTTGATGGTATTACTGCTGGTGCGGGCGTTCCAAGAACAGACTCAGAAATCAATACTTTAGCACAGGCTAAAGTAGATGCTTTAATTGATGGTGCGCCTGGAGCATTGAATACCCTAAATGAGATAGCCGCATCATTAGCCGATGATGCTGATTTAGAAGGAACATTAACTACAGCCATAGCGTTGAAAGCACCAATAGCCTCTCCTACCTTTACAGGAACGGTTGCGGGTATTACAAAGGCTATGGTTGGTTTAACAAATGTAACTGATGTTAGCCAAGCCACTATTCAAGCAGCAACCCTTACTGCTGCTACTGCTTCTGATGTTGGATTAAGTAATGTAACCAATGTTAGTCAAGCAACAATTCAAGCGGCTACTCTTACTGCGGCTGATGCCGACGATGTTGGACTAGGTAATGTAACTAATGCCAGTCAAGCAACTATAATTACTGCTGCCCTTTCAGAAGCAGATGCTGACGATGTAGGATTAGGGAATGTTACTAATGAATCAAAGGCAACAATGTTTACTAATCCTACATTTACAGGAGAATTAGGACTAGTGGGAGTTAATGTAAGTGCGGCAGAATTAGGACTTCTTGAAGGAGCAACCTCATTAGGGAGTTCTTTATCAGAATTGGGTGTTACTGCTACTGCGGCTGAGATAAACATACTAGATGATGGTTTATCTGCAAGCAATATACCTAGCCTTTCAACCGCTAAGATAACAAGCGGAACATTTGCTGATGCAAGAATAGCAACAGCGGCCACATGGAATGCTAAACAAGATGCTCTCACCTTCGCCACAGGTATAGTAAATGCTAGTGGAACAGTTAAACTAGACTTTAATACTTTAACAGATGTAGGAACAGGCACAGTAATTGCTACTGATTTTATTCCAGTCTATACTGCTTCGGGAACAGCATACAAGCGTGTTTCCGCAGCGAATTTCATGGGCAAAATTACTTCGGCTCAAGTTGCTGGTGCTGGCAAGATTTGGGCTACTTTACCCGAAAGCGGGGCAGATATTACTGATGCTACTAATGTTGCCGCCGCAGGTGCATTAATGGATAGTGAGTTTGCTACTGCGGGAATAATGAAAACAGATGGCTCCGGCACATATACCATTGATACCAGCACATATCTAACAAGTGTTACTACCGGAGATATAGTCAATGGTGCAGTAACTATCGGTAAAATGGCTAATTTAGACACAAACACTTTCTTAGGGAGAACTGATTCTGGAACAGGAGCCGTTGAAGCCTTAAGTGCTAGTGCAGTAAAGACAGGATTATCACTAGTTAAGGCAGATGTTGGGCTAGGTGATGTATCAAATATAACTACTGCTGCTATGAGAGCAGGTGTGACTCATTCCGATGTTGGAACAACCAAAGCAAATGTTGGGTTAAGTGATGTTTCTAATATAACTACCGCAGCCATGCGAGCAGGGGTAACACATTCTGATGTAGGAACTACTGCGACTAATGTAGGTTTGGGTAATGTAGACAATACAACAGATTTACTTAAGCCATTATCTACCGCTTCTATTAATGCTTTAGCCTTAAAAGCCACCCTTGCTTCTCCTACCTTTACAGGAACTGTAACATTACCTATTGTAGCATTACCTGGAATTAGTAATTTAAAGACAGCAGTTGATGATAACACAGCAAAGGCAACTTTCCCCGGATTTGGCACAATTGCTGGTAAATCATTAGAAGGAACTGCTGATTTACTAAATGTATCAATAGGAAATCTAAAGGCTAGATTACCACAGATTGATGGAAGCGTAACTATTGGTGATGCAGATGATGTTGATGTTACTATACTTGGAGATTTAATTCCAGCAACAATAAAGGGAGTTACAGTTCCGGCTACACCTGTATTTACTGATACAACTTATAACGCTAATCAAGTTTATAACTGGTCAGCCGATGTTACTGATGTAGTAATTCATGCCGACAATGTACCAGATTTATCAGCAACATATCAATCCTTAGATGCAGACTTAACTGCCTTAGCAGGGCTTAATGCAACAGCAGGATTACTAAAGAAAACTGGGGCTAATGCTTATTCTAGAATTACTTCAACTACTGTGGGAGAAGGATTGATTACATTAACAAATCCAGGAGCAGTTAGATTCCTTAGAACGAATGTTGATAATACAGTTTCAGCCTTAACTGATGCTCAATTTAGAACAGCGATTGGTGCAGGTTCTTCTACTGATTTAAATGATTATGTAGATGCTGCATCATTTAGTGGCGGAACAGTCACACTAGGAAGAACAGGAAGTTTGACTGATTTAACTGTTGATATATCCGCAGTTAATACAGATACGAATAAATACCTTTCTGACTTAACTCTTTCTGGAACTACCATAACAGGTGTAGTAACAGGAGGAACCGACCAAACCTTAGATATAGCGAGTATTAATACAGATACAAATAAGTTTTTATCAGGTCTATCTCTTTCTGGAACCACCATTACAGCAACAGTAACAGGTGATGATAACCAAACTTTAGACATAGCAAGCATCAATACAGACACGAATAAATTCCTATCGGGTCTATCTTTTAGCGGTTCTACAATAACAGCAACAGTAACCGGCGCAACTAATCCGACTCTAGACATATCTAGCGTCAATACAGATACAAACAAGTTCCTTTCTGGTTTGGCTCTTAGTGGAACTACTATAACGGCTACTGTAACAGGCGGCACAAATCAAACCTTAGATATAGCGGCAGTTAATACTGATACAGTTTATGCTCTTACAAATGATTTAGCATCAACAGAAATAACTGCAATACAAAACATTGGTACTGAAACAATCTCAGCAACCCAATGGGGCTATCTTGGTGCGGCCACTGGTGCAATTACTAATACAGACACGAATGATGATGTTTCTGTTGCTAATTTGAAAACTGCTCTTGGTAATGCTTTTGGTAGTAATGCAGTAAGTATAGGAACTTCTGCAACAACTGTTACAGTTCCAGGTAATTTAACAGTAACAGGAGATACTATCTATCATGATGAAACAATAAAGGTTGTATCGGATAATACATTAGCCTTTAGAGCAAATGATGATGATGGAACAGGTGAAGTAAGATTAACTGCCATAGACCCTGATGATGTTAATTATACAATAACTCTACCTGCCGCAACCTTTACTCTACCTTCTACCTTTGCACCAACAAATGCAGATGCAACACCTTCATGGGTTCCTTCTTCAGACCCTAGTTATTTGACCTCTTTAGGAACTGCTCTTTTAGATGCTGACTTTACTTCTAATGGGCTTTTGAAGCGCACAAGTGCAGGTAATTATGGAGTAGATACTAATACATACATTACAGGTTATACTGTGACTCAATCAGATGTTACAGACCAAGAAGACCATCTTACAATAACTGAATCACAGATAAGTGACTTGGGAACATATTTAACTTCTCAAACCTCTCATGCTGATGTTCTTGTTGATGGAGATTTTGGTAGTGCTGGATTAATGAAGACTAATGGTTCAGGCACTTACACAATAGATTCTAATACATATCTAACTTCCTTTACCGAAACAAACAACTTAGGTGATGCTGTAACATGGGATGATGTTCCCGATGCAAACATTACTTTGTCTTCCGTTGCTCAACATCTTATTTCCGGTAATAGTTTAACTAGATACCTAAAGATGACTACCAGTGCTAGTGGAGTTGAAACTCTTACTGCTAGAACTGATACTCAAATGTTATCAGATTTAGGAGCGCAAGCATCAGGTAGTTATCTAACTTCCTATACTGAAACTAATGATTTATCAAATGCAGTAACATGGCCTTCTGTTCCATCAACGCCAGAATCAGGTTCAACAACTAAATTCGTAAATTTGGTAACTGCTGCTAATGGCGCAACCACTTTCACTTTAGTTGATAATCCCGATACAAATACTCAATTAACCAATGCAGGTGTTATTGGTAAACTATTGGCCGGAGTTGACGCATCAAGTGGAGGCGACCTTGCCGTAACAGATTCAATAGTAGGCGCATTTGGTAAATTACAGAATAGAGTTGCCTTGAATGATGATAAGGTAAGTGATGTAAATCACCAATTAACCAATGCAGGTGTTATTGGTAAAGTATTAACAGGCTTAGATGTATCAAGTGGGAGTGATATTGCAGCAGCAGATACAATACTAGCCGCATTTGGTAAAATGGAAAATAGAGTAAGATTAAATGATGATAAGGTAAGTGATGTAAATCACGACACAAACTTAACCAATGCTCAAGTAATAGCCAAAGTATTAACAGGATTAGATGTAACAGGGACTACATCTGATATTGCAGCAACAGATTCAATATTACTAGCATTCGGTAAGATGGAAAAAAGAATAAGGTTGAATGATGATAAGGTAACTAATACAGATACGCAACTAACAGCATCAGAAATCAATGCTATGACGATTAACTCAAATACTGTTAATTCCTTAACTGTTCAAACGGCAGTTCCAACAAGCGCAGTATTTACAGATACTAATGATGATGTTTCTGTGGCTAATCTAAAGGCTAGACTTGACGATGGTTTTGGTGGAGATGCCGTTCAAATTGGAGATGCTAACGATTCAGTTACTATACCTAAGTTGTTAGCAACAACACTCAATGGAGCAACAGTTCCTTCTTCTGGTGCGGTCTTTACTGATACAAATACTCAAAGAGCCATTCATGATTCTCCTACTGATGCTGCAACAACTACATCAATTAGTTCTAATTGGGCATTCGATAATGTAAAGGTGGCGATTCCATCTACTGCTATATTCACGGACTTTGTTTCAGCCGCAGATGCTTCAACTGCTGGAATAAGAGGTTTAGTTCCTGCTCCACCTGCTAATACCTATGGGACTGTAAAGTTCCTTATGCAAGATGGGACTTGGACAGTTCCACTAGATACTATTCCTAGTGCTACTAATGTAGCAACAGCATTGGGAGATGTAGGAGATGTTACACTAACTCTTGGTGATGGAGATACAGCAGTAAGTATTCTTGGTGATTTAACAATCGCTGGAACAACAACAACTAATCATGTTGAAGTGATTAATACAAGTAATGGTGTGATATTTGAAGGAACCACTAATGATGACCATGAAACATTCTTGAAGGGAGGAAATCCAAGTGGTGATATTAATATTACATTACCAACGACAGGAGGAACAGTAGGATTACTTTCACAGATAGCATATACTTCTGCTATCTCCGAGGGTAATTCTGGGTTAATTCCTAGTGGTGGAGTAGCAACAAGTAATATTGCTGATGCTGCTGTAACACTAGCAAAGACGGCTAATATTGCTACTGGAACTATAGTTGGTAGAACTGCCGCAAATGCTGGTGTTGCATCTGCTATATCTGCACCGATGATAGGAGTTATTACTGCCGCTAATGCAGGTGCGGCTAGAACAGCAATAAGCGCGGGAACAAGTAGTTTAGCATTGGGAACCACTTCTTCAACTGCTCTTGCAGGTGATAATGCTGCTGTAATTGCGCTTAATACTGCTAAGTTAACTAATGTAAGCACCGCTTTAGGTGTTACAACTACCACTACTACAATAGATGTAACTAGTTCTGATGGAACAGATGCTACTTTACCTGTTGCTACTACAAGTGCAGGAGGTATAATGAGTAAGGCATTATTTGATAATCTAACAGCCGCTACTACTCATGTAGCAGCCACACACGCACCAACAAATGCAACAGCAACAAGCACAGCAAATGTTCAAGCAGCATTAGCCGCACTTGATGGAGATGATACTTTAACCATTGGTGATACTGGATATGATACTCAAGTAACCATAAGAGGGAATTTATCCATTACTGGTACAGCATCTGATTTGGCGATTGCTGACGAAATAATAGTCTTAGGGAC
>TARA_R110000824_G_scaffold21078_6_pt1 | contig 32419 bp, 48 predicted proteins | sample TARA_R110000824 | Tara Oceans TARA_R110000824 (sample SAMEA4397747) | marine metagenome | biome: Polar Biome; feature: [MES] marine water layer (ENVO:01000295) within the mesopelagic zone...; material: water (ENVO:00002006), including particulate matter (ENVO:01000060) such as......
TGACTTCGGCTACCGTAATAGACGCGCTGACATACGCATCCTATCGCCATCAACGTCAAATTTCTCCCCGCATAACACCGGAACAGTGGGGGCATGTTTTCCCCAACGCGACTGACATGGAAGCCCGATGGCAGGACGAGTTGATCGCCCGTACCGACGCACGGGCCGTCCTAGCCGAATGCTCACGACCTGATGCTACTGGCTACTCATCTTTGTAGCGAGGTGCCTCTACCGTACGGAGACTGATCGTCTACGTCGGTGAATTTTTGACACACAACTGCTGGCATTATATCCTGGCGAGCGGCTCTGTGTCTCCTGAATGCTCTTCTATACGTACCGAACGCTTCAACGGCAGCGGCAGCAAACACAACACAGACGATGATCGAAACGGTACTCAAATCGAACGACATAACTACCCCCCAACCTCAGTTACGGCACCGCGCCCATTTCATACACACGCGCTTCCAGTAGATCGATCTCACGCTGCTGTTGCTCTAATTTTTTCTCAATGAATACCAGACTTGTATTCTGGACATGGTCGCTGCTAATTGGCGCGTCCTGTGATGACCTCATCGTTTCTTCAATTCTGCCGATGGCTTCGTCGTATGCCGATGATGAGTTCTGCAATGCCGATATCCTGCCGTCAAGTTGCGAGTACGCCCAGACCGCCAGCACTATACCGGTCACTAGTTGTATTAAAAAGCTAAGACTAAAGCTCACGCCAGCTTCCTGAGACAACTTCACAGAGACACCCTACATCCTCCTCCGAATCCACTCAATCAGCATAGCCGTCAACGTCACGCCAGCCAACGTCCCGGCCTCTCCATCCAGCGCAATGTCGAAATTCGTAGCCGTTGTTACCTGCAACGCCAGAAGCGTCACGCAGATCACTGACACGCTCGCAAAGCTCCACGCCGGATGATCTCTCATCATGCCGCCGACTCCAATATCTTCGCCAGCCGACGCCCCCAACCGTAAAGAAATACCACTTGACTGTTATCTCTCGCCACAAGACGCGACAGAAACACCGTCCTGGCCGCCATCACTCTCAAGAACATGCTTCGCGGCTCATGCCCTGATATCGCTGCCCACGTTATTGGACCCATGATGCCGTCCGTTGTCACCTCGACAATTTCCTGTATAGCTTTTACTACCCTCTTGGCTCCGCTATGAATCGACCAATCAACAACCGCCAACCGCAGAGGCCCGTAGGACATCTTCCCGGCCCACACCGGCTCTACGTAATCGCTAACGTATATAGATTTCGCCTCCACCCTCGTCAGCTTGTGTATATCGTCGTTCCTGACTGCGCGGCCCCGCATTTTGCTGAGAGCTTTCTTTGTAATCCCAAACTTCGTCGGACCTCCACGATCATCGGGATGATCCACGAATTTTGTTCCCTCGAAATTATCGATCACGAAATCAAGCGTCTTATCCACCGTCCAGCGGTCAAAAACTCCAACCTGCGCCCTCACCATAGCCTAATTCGTTTCATAACTATCAGTCCATTGTATCATATGGCTCCGGGCTATACTACAACATACCGCCAACGAACTCTACGAACAGATATAGACTCACCGCTCCGATCACACCGAAGCCCCACTTCAACACGGCCACGGCAATCTCCATGCTACGCACTCGGCCGTTTTGCCTCTGCACGACGGTTTCGAGCTTTTGAATTGACGCCTTCATCTCGCAGACCACTTCCCTGATATATTTCAGGTGGATCAGCGTCTCGTTGTCAGCCACTACGGAGTAGACCATGTTCCAGTGCTTGGGTTATACACATCTCCGATGCTGACATCCTCACCGTCAATATCAATAAACGTGTACGACGAATCTGGCGGTATCGGCAGTTGATCCGACCCGCCGCTCCAGATCGCATAGCAGATCATGTTTCCAGTCCGACACTCAGCGATTAACATACTGCTCCCCTAGCGCACGATCCACGGTCGTGCTATTGGCATCAAGCTCATGCTGGATGCCGTCCGATAAATGTTGAGGCACGTCCAGCAGCACCCATCGACGATCATCTTGATGATCTAATGATCCCAACAGACTGCCGTGAAATTCCTGAAGGCTCGATCCTGTAATGTCCAGTATGTTTGTATCTGGTGCCTTGAATGACGCGCGAATAGGTCGTGAGCTTGTGGTGTTCGCGACGATCTCGCGACGGCGTGTATCGATCTGGAGATAGTGCCGTGGCTCTGGATATTCGATGGCCTGATCGATAGCGTTCCACCTGTGCCAGTACTGATCGCCAACCGGCCAATTGAACTGCGTCGTATCGACGCAGACGGCCATGCCAGCAGGACAAGCGTGCCACTCCTCAAGATCCCACGCCTGATCTATGTCCCTATATGGCGATCCGTCCGGCGTGATTGTGCGTTGCACGTCCATCGCCCACGCATTCATCGCGAGTGTGCGCTGATCCCCGACTAGTGACAAGATGCGTGTCGGCGGTGACGGCACGTAGCCGCGCCATTCCCCAAGCCATCGACCGTCTTCGATTCTGAAATACGTGAAGTGTCGGGTGCAGTAAGCCATCGGCTATGCTACGAACTCCGTCAGAGCGAAGGCACACGTGGCCGTGTAGTTGGCCGTAGTGGCCTTAATGAGCCGACAAACCGTAGTGGACTGCAACTCCACACGATGCCAGATCGCACCGTCCGGTGCGCTGCTATCAAATCCGGTGGTTCCGCTCCAGTAGGCATTCGCTCGATTCATCGTCACAGATGAAACCGTCACATCAGTATTCAAGTTTGATGTTGTGCCAGACGCACCACGTTGCTGATTTGATGGAAGAATCGAATACGACGCTGCCGTGAGCGTGAAGCCTGTCTTGTCGCTTACGGCTGCGGTGAACCCCGTCTTGGTATTTACTTCTACGAGACGATTGGCTACCGGGATCTGTGACCAGACACCGAAAACATCAACATATCGTGACATACATTTATTCTCCTGCGACTACGCTGTAATTCTCACGACGTTGCCATAAATGACGATCTTATTTGCCGCAGCCGCGTACGCGCGGATCACTAGGCCGTTTTGTAGCAGCGTCGGTGGCACAATCGGAACCATACCGCTCTGCGCTGGAATTGTTCGTGGGATGTCGTTATCTACCGTTGTCGTGCCACCCCATTGGATTGTCAGCAATCGATCTGTAGTGTCGTTATTCACCGCAAACATTTCAATCTGATCCCAGTCCGATGTTCCTGCTACAGCCGTGTGTATCGTCGTGCCAGCCGAGGCCGTAGCCACGACTTTCACGCCCATGCCGGTAGTCGCTCCAGATAGATCGTTAATACTGAACGTAGCCATACTGTTCCTTTTATAGAAAAACTCTCATCGCAAGAATTACATCTGCGCTATCGTTCAACGATCCCCACACCGGCGCTGCGCCAGTGCCGTTGGATTTCAAGACTTTACCAGCCGCGACCGCCGCGAGACGCGCCAGTTGCGTCGTGGAACTCGCATACCGAATATCGCCGATGGCTTGGCTTGTAATCGCAGAACGCCCTCCATCGAGCGCATTGAGATTGTCACGGATGTGCGTATTGAATAATGCAGCGGTTACCAACTCACCGCTTACCCACGTTCTCGGTGCAGTCCAAGCCACTAGCTACCAACCCCCTCTGCTTGCAGAGTCGCCACTGATTCGCCCCTCATCCAGTTCCTCCGCTCTTTCTCTTCACGCGCCAGTAATACCTTTTCGATCTTCGCACTGTCTCCAGGGAATACGACCGACGTATATACCCGACCGCAATCAAAGCAGCATGTCATCTTGAATTCTGGGCTTGTAAGACCAGCGCCGTTACAGACGCAATCGACCACCCACCGCCCGTGATTGACATAAGCATAGACATCGCTGTCAACCTCAAGCACATCTTTCCCCGCTGCCCTTGCCGCCCTCATATGCACGTCCCTGTACGATTCCACGTCCGTAACTCCAGCATGAGCGTGTCCCTCTATTGGGCCGACTATTTTTTCCATCATGCAAATCCAAGGTTCGTAGTAATTCCCATCTCAGACGCACCAACCTGATTGAGAACCCACGCCGCTTGTCTCTCGGCAGGGGACAATACCCATGTCGTGCCGATAATTCCCGGCGCAGAGATCGTCATTCTCACTCCGTTGATGAAATAACCTATTTCCGCACCCGATGCCCCCGTTGCCGCTATGCCACTCACGGCCTCAGAAAACGTGATCTTATCCCCCGGCTCCCTCGCCAAAGAGTGCGTCATCATGTAATCGCTATTATTGCTTCTTAGCGTAAAGTTCTGGATCGAATAAGTCGGATCTTTGTATACGTTGAGAATCCATTTCGCAATTTCGTTACCGAACTCCCCAGCGTTGGATTCATATTTCATGTCAATCCTGCTGTCAATCTCGCCATAAGTAGCTTCGCTGGTAGCATCATTGGCGCTCAGGACCGTTTCCGTGACATCTCTTACCGCCGTGCCTCTCAACTGCAACGTGGTGACATACGCCGTCGAAGAGGCATGAGCGTTCACCAGCCTCAGTTCCGCGCTGTTCGCCGCTGACGTTGCGATTGTGACCGTTACGCTGCTCGTTAAACTCGCGCCACTTCCGTCAGCAGCGGCATTCGCCACCCAATCTGTTCCGCTAACCGGAGTCACCAGACTTTCAGCCGCGACTCTGTACGCATTGATAGTCGCTTCCTTGAATGGGCAGTTAATGTTGATAGACCCACCCGGCGGTATGGACGGGCTTTCGGTTGTGGTTGTTAGCTCATAAAGCACTGACACCGACGCATCAACAGTTCGCGGATGCACCACCACGTACACCCTGTTGATTAGCGTGTCCCTTGTCCGAGTAACCGCCAACTCCCCCATTGTGTTGTTGAATGTGGCAGCAGCGGCACCCTTCTTTGGCCTCGCGTGTCTGTCCTCAAACCTAAGCGTCCCTCCCTGTGTCGTATCTCCTATCACATAGAGATAGCCCAACTCGCTCACCGTGGCATCAGCAAGGGCTTGATAGACGCTCGTCTGTGCGTTTTGCAAGTTATCAAACGCCTTCGCGAACGTGCTTTGTCCCGTTGCGTAAGATGTGGCATTGGGCTGCTTTGTCACCGAGCTTGCCACAATGGTATTGATTAGCTCATCGGCTCGCTTGCTTGTTTGAATCCCGACATTCCTGACCTTTGCCCTCACCGACTCATCAATCCAATCTACCGCTGTACACAACACCGCCTGACGATTATATTGACCCGCGTCTGGGGCAATACCTACCAACGTCCCGCTGAACTTGTAATACGTAGTCCCGCCGTACGTAATCTTGAGCAGTATTTCTTTGCCCAAGTCCCAGCCAGTCACCGCGTTTGCGTGACCCGGACTGTACGCCCCCTGCTGTCCGTGCGAATTTCCAGCCGAATTATCTAGCGCAAACGACATGATTCCAGTTTGCGCGATCCTGTCGAGCGGCCCACTTCCGGCAATCCCGTATTCCACTGTAATAGGCTGCACCGCAGCCCTTGTGTCCGCAGTTATATCCGTCAGCGTCCCATCAATATCCACCACGACAGCCACCGAAGCGGTTACACCCATCTGTTACTTCGTCAGAAGAATAGCATCCCGCAAATGTAGCGGGAGGTTATGTATCTCTCTTCTCAGCCCTGCCACTTCAATCAGCAGCGCCTCGGACCCCTCACCGGACCCAAAGCTCTTCGCTCTCGACTCTGGAACGATGGCCTCTTTACCGTGCAGCATCGCCATTGTTCCGCTGCCGAAATCTACAAACTTCCCGCCAGTTCCATGCCGGAATCCGTCATCGTTGTTGTCATCATACTGACCAGAATCACGATCGTCGTACTCAAAGTTCACATGGACAGTCTGGTCGTCAAAGCTGGGCATATTGGGAGCGTCTACATCAAAGCTGACATGCACGCTCACGTCCGTCGGGATATCTTCAACGCCCTGCTTCACGTTGCCCAACTCATCAGTGGCCCCGGATAAGCTGTTGATGAGATCGCCGATCTTGTCAATTAGCTGTTTGAACTTAGCAGACAAATCCTCTGCAAATGTAAGCTTGCTCATATCTGTCAGCTTTTCACCGTTCTCGTCTGTCAACAAGCCCTGAGCGATCATCTGCTCTATAACCGGCTTCATGCTCGCCGGTATATCCACTCCAGCCGTATGCGCGTCATCTATCAGGTCTTGAACAGAACCAGACATGCCCTTGAGAACCGTGATGGTATCCACGCCCTCCTGATTCAGTATTTCCCAATCTGCGGCAATGGCTTGGGCAGCTTCTTGCAGTCTTTCCCTGTCAAACGCTGGCCCAAGAGCTTCGAGGGAAATGCCATACTTCTCGGCACTCGCCTTCATCGCCTCCCAATCAACGTGCGCTGCCTCGGCCATCTGCATTAACAGGGCTTGATCCTCCTGCGTCAGCAGACCCAGCTCACTAAGCGTGTCCAGATACGGCTGCAAGTGCGACGGCAGGATGCTCCCGGTTTCAAGACCCTGAGCCACCAATCCCTTCAACCCCACCACACATTCATCGGTAATTCTGGCTACTTCAGCCGCTTTCCTGGCCGTTTCAGCCAGTGCCGCGTTGAACTCATCCAGCTTCGCCTTAATGACCGCCAGCCCTGCCTGATTCCTGCTCCCCCACGCAGCCGCCAATTCAGCGCCAGCCTCGCCGCCTATTTCAGTGACAGCCGCCAGTGACCCATGAAGACCGATCACTTTGGCCTTGAGCGCATCGATCTGTTTGTTGGCTTCCTTGTCCTCTGCCGACAACCCACCACTTCGGAACAACCCGACGATTCCACCAACCGCAGCACCAATCCCTGCCCCCAACGGACCAAAAGCTGCCCCCGCCTGTGCGCCCGCCGCCATACCTCCGAGTGTGCGCTGGAACGTGTTCCCGCTGGCCGTCGCTGCGTCGAGCGCACTCACGACACCGACAACACCCGCTGCCATGTTCGTCAAACCCGCCAACGTATTCCCGCCGGTGACTTGCTTTAGCCCAGTCTTCCACGTATCAGTTGAAACCTTTGCTACTTGCATCGCGCTAATAACCGTGCCGACCGCCTGAGCTATTCCACTGAACTTCCCTCCAGCGATATTCGCCAACTGGTCGAACGCCTTGGACATGGTTGACAGCGTGTCGGACCACTCCTCGGATAAGCTTTTAGTTTCTTTCGCCGCTTCCTCCGCAGCGTCCGCGAGTCCTTCCAGTTCGTCTGTAAGCTCTGCACCGGCATCCCTCAAGGCTAGGGCCGCTTCGCCTAGCTCCTCAAGTGATTCCGTGGTCAACTCGTTCTCTTCTGTTAACTTTTCCAACGTGCCAGCCAGAACCTCAACATCGTCCTGAAGCCCAGATTTCCCTAGCTTCCCACTAAGGTCTTCCACGCGCTTCGCTAGCTCAGCCGTTGAGTCCTCTACGTCCAGAATCGCCGTATCCAAGTCGCCAAGCGTTCCAGCAAAGACACCGCCATCGTCCTCGGCTTTTACCACCGCATCCCTGAAATCCCTAAGCGTCAACGTGTTCTGCCTCTGGCTTTCCGTTAGCAGATTCCACGCCGCTTGCAGGTCATTAACCCTGTTCTTTACGTCTGCGCCTGTGAAATCATCGACGATCTTATTGATGGATTCAGCTTTCTCTAGAGCCTGATTAAATGCCTCGATCCTTACCGCGCTCGCTTCAGCCATATCAGCCACGCCGTCCAGTGCGGAACTAAGCTCAACGCCGCTGTTCCGCAACTCCAGCGCCCTTTCGGATACCTCACCCATGATCCGACCGCTGGCCTTTTGAGTTGGATTGAGATCGGCGTATGCTTGCTCCAACAATGCGGCTTGACTAATCAGCCCTGCCCCGGTCAGTTCACCAACGAGATCGGAAACCTCGTCCGCAAACTTCTCCGTTTCCTCGGCTGCTTCCTTGCTCACCAAAGGGATTCTTTCCAGGGGCGGGATTACATCTTCCAGTCCTTCGGTCAACTCCTCGACCGTTGGAACAGTAAGCTCTATGTCTTCCCCAAGCTCCCGCGCTGAATCCGCAGTCTTGCCCATCTGTAGCGAAGCAAGGCGACCTTCTGCACGATTTATCGCTTCTTCCCTCGTTAGCTTTCCGAACGTCACTCTTAGGTCATCAATCGAGTTTAGAAACGAGTGAAATGCACCCTCCACCAAGTCAAATATCCTGTCCCTGAAGACATATATCGCAATACCGGCGGCGACGAGTGCAGCAATCCATCCGATGATCGGAACGCCATAAAAGGCAGCGGTGAACGCTCTCGTCGCAAGAGTAGCCAGCCACGTTCCTGCCGTCATCGTTTTGATAGCCCCAGCCATCAAAATAACGCCACTCACCGCTGACCCAATCGCACCAAAGAATAAAATCAAGGGCGGCAGAAGAACGACGAGTGCGGCCAACTGCAATTTGCTCTTCTTCGTTTCTGAATCGAGCGACTTGAACCATCCAATCCATTCCTTGATGGCTGGCACCATGTCATCTATGACAGTTCTCACGATATCGTTGAAGATCGGCTGAAGCTCGTCTCCCATCTTTTGAGCAACTACCGTCAGTTCCGCCTTGAGTTGGCCCCACGCAAATCCTGCCGCGTTGACTCCCTCCGTCTGATCCCTGAATGCCTGTTCCGTGGCACCGGCTGAATCTCCCAACTCCTCCAAATTGCTCGAAAACTTCTCAGCGTTGGTTGATGCCACGCCCTGAATGAAATCCCACGACTCAGTGCTTTCAAAGAGCTTCGCCATCTCCCCCGCGTTGTTGCCTGTCTGCGTCATCAACGCCTGAAGTGTCCCCTGGAATCCCAAGCTCGCAATCGCGGCTTCTCCCGTCTCAAACCCTACGCCCTGTAGTGCCACCTGCATGTCTTCAGATGGCTTCTTTAAGCCAACCATCGCCCCACGAAATTGCGTTGCCACTTCTCTGGCCTGACCTGTTACGCCAGTCATGGTGGCAAACACCGCGTTCAATTCTTCTTGTGAAATCTTTAGACCGGCAGCGCCGATGGCAACCTTTCCTATCGCCCCCGCTAATTCAGGGAAACTCGTCTGCCCCAACTTCACCGTCGTAAACGCAAGGTCGGACGCCTTCTGCATCGCCTCGTAACTGGTGTCTCCGTAACCCTTTGTGACAGCAGATGTCAGCGCAATAGCGTCGGACGTTGTAGCCAGACCCGCAGCAGCGGCCCTCGCGTTGAGTTCTAGGATTTTTACGGTGTCGGCGCTATCGCCAAACGCAGAGATGACTTGGTACAACCCTTCAGCCATAACGTCTGTGCTTGTGGCTGTCGCAATAGAGAGGTCTTGGACGCTGGTCTTTAATTCTTTGACTCTGTCAACATTGCCGGGGATCAAAGTGGCAACATTTGCCATCCCTTTATTGAGGTCTTGCGAGAACTTCACGGCAGCGGTCGCAGCCCCTATAAGCGGAAGCGTGACCCCAAGGCTTAACTTTTTGCCAATCCCCGTCGCGCTTTTGCTGACCGACTGTAGACGCTTCCCCGCAGCCTCGGCATTTTTCGCAGCCGTCTTCATGCCCCCGCTGAACTTATCCTTCAGCCGGAGAATAGCTTCGATTGTGCCGACATTGACAGCCATCTACCTGATCTCACCTTTCGCAATCGCCACGTCGTTCTTTAGCACCGTGTCGATCATAGGAACATCGTCCAACTTATCCCCCGGCTTCATGTTGTCCAGCCTATGCTTCGCTGCTGCATAAGCTCGCAATCTCATGATCACGAACAGGTGTTTCCTGACATCCACCTCTAGTTCGTTGACCGCTTCAGACGGCAAGCACCCGAACTCTTCGCAAATACGTGATATCACCCACGCTTCCGGCGGTTGCGCTCCCTCCAACCCAGACAAACACTTATGGAGAGCGATTAGTCGTTTTTTGATTCCTCCTCTGTGTCTGGCTTGTTCCTCTCGTAGACTTCACGCGCCAACCACTTGGCCGTCCTCGCATCCAAATCCTGAATCCTCTCGACCGTTGGTTTGCCCTCATAGCTCCAACTGATGATCGCTTTCCTCAACAGCGTTTCCATGTCGTACGACTCAAAGGTGGCACCGCGAACCTTTTTCTCTGGACCCTCTTTCTCGGGCTTGTCATCGTCCTTGTTCGACTCATTGGACGAACGCATGATGGCTTCAAACACATCGCCGCCCATGCGCTTTACCTGACCGATGTCTCGCTCCTGCTTGTTATTGACGGCCTCTTCCATTGCCTTCCACGACAGGTTCTTGATCTCGACCCACTGTCCCTCTTCGTGAGGAACGTCCAACTTTTCTACAATCTTACTGACAAGCATAAATCTCCTATGTAAACATCTTTTTTATTTCCGACGCGATGGCGCTCCTCATGTCTTTCGCGTCTTCGTACACAACGGAAATTATGTACTTTGATTGTCCCGTGGTGTGCTTATAGGACAAGTCTTCGTGCTGCTGAAGCGCATAGTCAACAGCCACCCCACCCGCAGCCCATTTCACCTCGACTCCCTGCCCTGACCTTTTGGCGGGGACAAGATGGACGCTGGCCCTGAGGTGTCCGTCACGCACTGGCGTACGTGACTTCATCTTCGCTATCTTCGGCTGTCCGACCTCATTGAGAATCCTAGCAGTATCTTTCTCAATCTTTCGCCCTATATCACGGATTCTCTCAGTCGTTTCGCCGAGTCCATCCAATTCCATAATATAAGTACCGCCAAGAACGGGAAATCGGAGAACGCATCACAGACAACCTGATGCATTCACACGATCTCCCGACCAGACTTACGCCTCTGTTGCCGCGCCACTCGGTCGAAACGTAGCCCTGACAATGTGCAGACTGTCCTTGTCCAGCACACGCTCATAGTCAACAATCCACCCCTCGACAGTCGTGGTCTTGCTTGCACCATACGTCACAACCAGCGTCTTCTGCTGATCTGCTGGCCCATTCGCTACGTCGCCAAGCACGGCATCCGTAGTGTTGGACGCATCGTCGTACCACGCTTCAATGGTGATATCGTCCATGAACCGTTTGCCAGTTGACAGGCTCTCTGTCCACGAATCACCAAAACCAGTGGAATCGACCATGCCGGAGTTGACCTTAATTCCCCCTATGGAAATTATATACTGGGACAGATTTCTCGCCGTACCGCCGCTATCATCAATCGTAATCGCTACTGAACTAGGACCGTATTTAGCCACATTATCCTCCTACCGTTTAGACCGTCATCCTCTGGAAAACGCAACCGTATACGTTACGCTTGGCGTACTGGACCCACCGATTGTTGCATTCACTCGTATATATCGGTTCACTGTACCAGTCACAGTGATCCGCTCCGCGCCTACCGTCCCGCTTGTCGTAAACGTACCTAACGTGGTAAACGTCGTATCGTCCGAGCTGTGCTGAAGCACCGCCGCCAGAGTCGGGCTTGATCCAGATTCCGCAGTAATCTGAATATATCCTGACCCGCCACTGGCTGAACTGGCCGAATTATCAACCGATGCGCTGTTACCTGTTGCCGTACGTGCGGCAAGAGCCTCAATGATGGCGCCCTCTTCGATAGCCCCACTCACGTTATAGGTGCAGTTCAGCTTATGAAGACCCTCTTTCTCTATGAGCCTTTCAACCTCTGCGCTGAATGCACCCTCAAAACCAGTCATCGCGCTCCCAGCCGTACTACCAGCCGGAGCCACACAGATCACCCTGATCGTTGTACCCGGATTAACAATAAGCGCATCAACCGAGCTTTTTGAGGCATCATCGAACCATCCAGTCTGGTACAACTCACCAGACAACCTTCCCGTAGGAGTAGCTTCCTGCCACGAATCGCCAAGCGCGTCAGTGTTCTCTGTCCCACCGAGCTTTTTGTACGTCACTTCGGTCATCGTTCCAGCCAAGCTATACCCGCTAACCAGAAAATACCCAACCGAACTCGGACCATATTTCGCCATATTGCTGCTCCGTTACCGCTTCAAGGCCGACTTACGAGATGTAACTGCAATCGTCTCCGTAGACGCATCCTTGTCTCCGACTTTCTCGATGTATCCGAACTTTAAGAAACTTTTCTTTGAGGCTTCAGGGATATCGTCACAAAAGCCCCCCGGCTTGACGTTCCTCATTTTCACTTTTGCCAGTTGCTCGTCATCGAGTTTCGACAAGCCGCCAGCCTTCAAGACGATTCCGAGGCTCGCTGCATCAGGATACGAAATACCAACCAACGCCTTCAGCCTCATTTTTCATCCCTTTCACGCCCACACGCCTTGCACAAAATGACTGTCGTTTTGCCAAAGCCCTGATGGACAACCTGCTTATCTGGACCGGCACCGCATTTGTCGCAAGCAGTCATGACGGATCTTTTGCCAGCGCAGAATTCAACGCATACACTGGCCTACCGCTATCGTCTACCTTCAACAAGAACGGTGACGATGGCCTTGCATACTCATAAAACGTACTCGACAACGATTCCGCGTCTACTTTCCCAAGCGCCACATGAGCCAGCTCGCAGTTCGCCCTCGCGGTATCGTAACTCGCTGACCTAGACAGAAATTGAATGCTTGGGAACTCTCTTCCTATTCCGACCGCTCCAAACTCTTTCTCTGACGCGACTCCCTGAGTCAAAATCACCGCCATAGCCGTGTCTGGGGTAGCTTCCGGCAGCGAATCCTCAAACAGATCCGTCCCGACTGCGCTAGCCACGCTCTCTGCCACAAGGTATGCCGTCAACTCTGTAATCGTAGCCATCAACCAAAATAGAGGACAGTGACATACGGATCATCACTTGAATCAACCATTGCCTCTGCCCTGATAATTGGACGAACAACGCTCCCCGGTAGCGTCACCCTGTCCTTTTCGTTAAATGTGGTGGTCCCCAATACCACCAACTGCGACCGTGACACGCGCTCATTTCCAAGCGAATCCAAAACTTTCGCTGGCTTCTCCCACAATAGACCAGTCCGCGACACTCCAGTTGCGAATGTCGGTCTTCCCTGACGGTCTAATGTTGACGTGGCTGCCTCATGCGTAAACGTGGCCTGAAGACCGTCCGAAGTCACGTCATGTGCAATCGCTACGCCGTCATGGATCACGTCAGCTAGACTCATGTCCTCACCAACTCTGCCGACATTTGGCCCCGCTGACGAACAGCCGCGAACCAACTGGATTCTAAGATGTAATAAACAGCGTCCGGTACAACTTTCGCGCCTTTCCTACCACTAAACGTGAGAGACACTGGCCCAGCCTGAAGGTTCGTAATGCCCTTTGTAGATACTGCATCGTCAGCCATGCGATTAGCCGCAATAATCTGACGGGCGAACTCAGCGGTTGCATCGCTTACGCCGCTAGGAATCGAATCCGAATCCATCGCGTTGCCATTGCGGTCCCACATGCCAGACCTCGGCCAGTTAAGAACCTGGATGGTGTCAGACGGCGCGCCAGTCCAGTCGATATGCTCATCCATCAACCTAGTAGCCATGAGCAAAGACTGATCTTTCAAGTCATTGCTCGCGGCAGACCACGTTGTTCCACTTTGCGGGTGGTCATCATCGTACTGAGTCGATGCCGCCCTAGTGCAATACGTGTTGGCGTTTGACGCGCCAGCCGTAGCCACAAGAGTCGATACAGCCATTTAATTATATTTTCGGCTTAGCGTGACTCTTCGGCTTCGCCGCTGCTGTCGCCTTCGGAGCAGACGCCTTCTGGTACAGACCCGCATCCTCCTCGTTGACAACTATCTTATTGCCCTTGGAATCAACGACCTGTACGGTGTTAACAGTTCCCATGTAGCCCCCTCATAAACCGAGCGAAGTAGGCCGGGATTCGCTGGAAAGAATCCCGACCTATTCGCCTGTTAATTACTACCCTGCAATGCGAGCGGCCAGTTCCCGACGAACAAGCTGAGCGCCATACAGGATATCGAAGGAGTATCTGGTCTGCTTGTGCTGGCGCGTCACCTCAAGCCTAAGCGTCAGCCCAGACTCAGGATCAAACGCCGACTCCACCAATGAGCCGAGCCTACGATCATCGTCATTCGCAGCCAATGGACGAGTCGCAAACGCGAACGCATCACGGTGGAACGCCAGATTCACAACGTGGTCTGCCTTGAAGGTCAGAGCCGCATTGTCAGCCCACGCCACCTTCGCCGCAGGATACATCGTGATGACCGTCGCCGTACTAGACTCGACAGCGTAGGTCTGCGTATCCCCGGCAACGGTGAATATGTCACCAGATGCTGGCGCTGTCCCTCCACCGTCCCACGTCAGCGTAGTGTCGCCAACAGACACAGACGCATCGTTGACAATTACCGTTCCCGCGCCAGTGTTGCTATGCGTTGGGACGTTCTGGCTCATCGCCCAGAGCGAACCGAGCTTGCGACCGATCTGGCCGTTGGCAATAACGCCGTCACCGCCACCATAGCTCGCGTCTTGGAACGCGCGGAGATTGAGCGCATTCGCCTCTGCGTCTGGGTCAATCACGACAAACCGTGGCTCCATCGGGGCAAGCTGATTAGCCAACTGCTTTCGCGCATTCGTGAAAGCCGTAAGGTCTGACGCAAACGGCGTAGTCCCAGCGGTCCCCGAGTATCCGTAGACGGTGGAATACTTCCCCCAAATATAACTGTCTACGTTGTTCGCCAGAGACTTGATCGCTTCTGAGGCTTGCAGCGGGATCGTCCCGTCCATAACTTCCAGTCGTTCCTTGTCTGTAAGGAAGAACGGAGCCTCATACCACTGATCCAGTGCAATGCTCACCTTCGTCGGCGCACTGTCTGAATTGGCAGGTGGCGTTATGGCAGGGCTGACGGCTGTCGCCGTGATAGCCGACGGGATAGGCACGTCAATCGTGGAACCCTTCTCGCCAGCCATTTCGTCATACGAGCGGTTGACCACCCTCGGCATGACAACTTGCTCGCGGAGAGCCAGAAGACCCTGCGCCAGCAGCTTCGGAATTACTTGCGTCCATGTATTTGCCACGGTGTTTCTCCTTCTACGGTTTACGAATTCTCCACCGGAGACAAGAGCAACACCGTCGCTCCACTGATTTAGATTAGCTTACCTAATACGACTTTGCACCTTTTTTCTGATTACTGCACTCGTCGCAACTTTAGTCTGTGCGCCCAATCGACCTAGTAACCGTGACTTTTCCAGCAGCGATAGCCTCAAGATTTCTCGCAAACTGCTTAAGTGAGGGGTTTTTCAGTTGACCGCCGGTCATCCGAACGTCTGCCCCACCCTGATCTTGATCCCCGGTCGATAATGACGGCTTGAACAGGTGTGAACCGCCATCCCTTTGCAATCCAACCAGCCACTCCGAAACGGTATATGGCTGTTCTGGCCTGTCTGTCGAGAACTTTACCACACCATCGTGAATAATCCTCGCATTTCCTTCGTGCAAGCCAAACCCAGCATTCAAAGCCCTGCCCAGTACGTCATCAACGGCCTCTGGCCTAACGCCAGCATCCACGGCAGACTTATTCACCAAGTTCCTAAACGTGGCCTTGTCTAGGCTCTGCTTCGCTTCCGCTTCTCGTTCCTGCGACTCATTCAACTGCGCCTGTATCGGCTTCACAGCGTTCGTCACGGCCTCTTGGATCTGGCTAGACAGATCGGAATTGGTCACTACTTTAGCTTCCTTCTTTTCCAGCTTCGCTTGCTCAGAAACCAACCTTTTATAGATATCTGGGTCAATATTTGAAAACTTCGATTGAATCTCGTCCAGTTGGCCCGACAAACTCACCTTATCCCTCAATAGCTGGACATTGTTGTCTCTAAACTCGGCAACCTTGGACCCTAGCTCATTCTCTCGATTCGTCTGACCGTCAACAGAGAGCGAAAACCGTCCCTCGCTCTCGACGTAATGATCCCGAACTTTGTCTGGTAGTGCGTCAAACTCTTCTTGGCCCTGAAGCACCGCTTTAAGTGCCATATATCTCGCCCCTTATCCGTTCACTGAATTAAGCATCAACTTTACCATACAATCGGCCTTCACGCGCCACCCTCGTCCGACTCTTTACCGGACGCACGTTTGACATCTTGTATCACATTCTGAAGACTCACAACCGCCCTCATTACTTGCCTGACGGCGTGTTGCACCTTTTCATTGTCCAATATGTCCCGACCTGCCCCGGCCTCCACTGTCTCTAGAATGCCATGCACTGTCGCTACCGCCGCGTCTTCTTTGGCGACTCCTTTTCCCGACTTGAAGAATCGCTCAATGGAACTGACCGCAGAAACGATATACGGCAAGAGCCTCAATCCATACGTGAGCCATTTCATAACTACTCCTCATCTTCTTCACCAAGAACCGTTGGCGCGAGATCAAGCTGTTCATAGTCGCCCCCGTCGCCACCTCCCCCCGACGGAACAAGGCTCTCTGGATTTGCAGCACCGGGATTATCGTCACCGGATGCGATCAACTGCTTCTCTTCGTCTAGAGTCCTACCGGCCTGTATCCACTCGCCTTGTTGCAAATTCCAGAACAGCGTGTCATGAGACACGGCCCCAGACTGCCACGCAGCAACAAGCACTTGCGCCTCTTGCGGATCTAGTCGAGTATCGAAGAAATCCTTGTTTAAGCTGAACGATATGCGTTCCTTCGCATCATCGACACCGGCCCACCAAGCATGCCACGCCATCACCTGCTCCATGCCAAGGTCAAACGCCGCCGCCATTGTTGACAATACTGAATACTCAGACGAGGACCGTATCCGTAACGCTTCCGCTGTTTCCGTCGCCTTCTTCTGTTGCTCGATGATTCGTGCGCCCAGCGCAGCCATTCGGTCCTGCTTTGCCACACTCAGCCGCTCGATAGACCCAAGACCATCACCGGTATATTCCAACATACCAGCCCGTGCATTTGCATCTGGTAGCACCCACGCGGTCGAGCTACCAATGGGCAAATCTCCATCAATGTCAACGCCTGACACCCACGGAGTCGGGAGACTTGTCAAGTGCGCCCCGTGTTCATGGTCTGCGCTCGTTCGATAGTGCGACAAGTTCACATCGACCAAATCTATAAGCGGCGGCTTGTCAATGCTTGGCGTGAGACTGCTTGGCGCAAAGAACTGGAACGGGATGTAATTTAATGGCTCGCCTTTCCTGAGAGGCACGAACGGATCTTCTGCTTCTTCCCAGGCGTCCGAGCCAAGCACAGACAGATCAACGTGTTTCCTTTTGGGCTGAAACCGTCGAATTTGATAGACGGGATTCTCAGACTCAGGATCGACAAGCTCAAGCACCCTTACCTGTGGAATCAAGACCGGAACCCACGGATCTTTCGGATCGTCCGATTCGACTGTTTCTGACAGCACAACACGCGAGAGACGCTCCTGCCCACCAATGACAACAGTTCTCCAGCTTAGAATGTCTTCCGCTCGTCTTCCAATCCAGTAAGGCCGTGGCGTTGTCATCCCCGGTGGAGGTTCGTCTGTCATTTCTACCTGAACACCGAAGCGTCCAGTAATCATGAGTTCCTGAAATGCAGCGAGCGCGAACGCCTTGATGGGTTTGGCCGTGAGCGTTACATCGTCTAGATCGCCTTCAATCTTGGACGGAAACACGACAGTTGGCTCTGATCTAAAGACGGCACCTAACAGCCCCATTACTGTCCTGGCTGTCGCGTTGTAGAATTCTGCCCTTTTAATGTATGAATCGTAGTCACTTGCAACAGATGGCAGGTAAACCTCGCCCCTCGCCTTGACGGCATCGCTGCCCTCAAAGCAATCACGGCATCGCTGCCATTTTGACAAAGCGTTTCGGTATTCAAGTCTTGGCGTATTTACCGGCATGTCTATTTCCCTGTCGCGTTCTGCCTAATCCGCTGAAGCCATTCAACAGGCTTCACCAATAGCAGTACGCACGTCAACGCTAAACTACAGATTATTACGAAGACTGACCCCACCAGACCGAGCGTAATCGACAGCACCATAGTCAGTCCGCGAATGAAATAGGCAAGCGATACCGACGTTAACGCCTTCGTTCTATTTATAGCACGGACACGTTTACGACGAACAGTGCCATTGACCGGTGAGGCCGGTTTGTCCCGACTTACCACACGCTCAGGGCGATGCGGCACCTCTCCCAATCCCGGCCTATACTCAAGATTGTCTACCCCCAGCAATTCCCGGTCCCAATCCCGGCTGGTAGTCACGATGGAACCACCACGCTAGTCGGCAGAACAGACCATCTTAGAAGTCAAGACTTGATTATACGCCCTTACCACAACCAAAGGCCTAATCTTTTACTGGCGTCACTTTTCTCCTGACGAGAAATGTGCCGATAGCGAGAATCGTGCTAACCGTCACGCTCAACTGCTCCGCAGTTAAATCAAGGCCGAAAGCCCCAGCCAGTGCAACCGCCACGGCGATCGCCCCATGCCACGCAACGGGTTCTTTCTTGGGCATAATCATATTCTTCACAGCCTTTACCACCCTCCCCCGGTGAGCTTTCCCAACCTTCATGTTTTTAAGAACGTCGGACACCACCTGCCCAACCACCCAGCCAGCCATCTTTGACTTTATTCCCATCGCTACTTTTCGACCTCATCCGTAATCTCATTTTGAGGATGCAGCTGGAAGCACACCCGACACCGCCGACGATCCAACTGGAGCGCACGACCGCATCTGCATCTTGGGCCAAGGCGTTCCTTAGGTACGGCCCTGGATGGCTTCACGTATTTCGGATTGTCGCCGCTGACAATGCTGTATCGCGCCGACTCCCGCTTGAGCCGCTGTATCTGAAGTTCAAAGAATACGTCGATATTCATTGATTTACCTAGTCGCTGGCTGGCCGAGGGGTTCTTCCCTCCCGAGTATCGGGCGCGTGGGGCGCACTCGGCTTCCCTCCGAGATACCACGTCTTTCCTCTCGGCCAGCCATCCCCGTCACCCCTCGTCCGTGTGAGATCCCGGGTCTGCCAGAACGTCATATTTCATGCGACTCCCCGTGAATTTGCTCCGACTGTTGTTGTGTTCCAAGTGGTGAAACACGATGTCCATCGGCAGCATTTTATAACAGAAAAAACTGTTGTTGAAAGACGAGGTTTGTCCGTCGAATGACACTTTCTTATCGACAATCAATAACTGAAGGTAATTCCCTTTTAGCTGCTGTCGGTGAAAGAAAGAGCCAACCTCTTGATAATTGAGTATCGGTAAACCCATCACTATCGCAAAGGGCTTACCCAAGCCGTAGAGCCGTTGAAACACGGCCAATTTCAACGTGAATGGGGGATTTGAAATGATGCAATCATACGGCTCATCCGGTTCGTATGTAAAAAAATCCTGTCCGTGCCAAATGTGCGAATAAATAACCCTGTGACCTGCTTCTGTGAGCAGCAGCACAAATTCGCTGTGCGCGGTGTCGAAGGGACACCATACGGTGCTGTGATCTGGCATATATCCGAGAATAGGCCGCACTAAAACGGACGGAGTGTGGTATTCGTCTTTTTCGTTCCATGCGGTTTTACGCAACCACGTATGCTGCTCAACGGTCATTCAATCCGCTGTCTTAGGGAATCTCAAATGGCATCTCAACGATGCCGCCTCTCTTTTCGATTTCCTTGACCTGAACCCTGAGCCTTTCCCACGCTTCACGATGCGGCTTGTCCGAACCAGCAGGGGGCTTCTGTTCCCCTTTCGTGATATCCATCGACATTTGTATCAGCTCATCCGGTGTCACCGTGTCCGGCTGAGCGTGACTCACAAACACCACGCCGTCTGCTGGCTGAGTAAAGTAATGGAAAAGTTGCTCTTCCGTTCTACGCGGCCTCTTGTCTACCACCTGCTCACCCTCCCTTCGGTTTCGCTTTCTTTTCTTACCCACCTATTTATACCACGGTCTTGCTTTCATGTCAATCCCTTTCTTCCCCCTCGGGCTGGTCTTTCGATGCTTGACATACTTTTGCATGTGTGCCACTCGGTGTTCTCGATACACCGGCTCCCCTACGCTGGCCTATTACGGCATCATCTGAACCTGAATGACATCACGCTCAAAAAATTGAGCACCGCTGCGTCCCTGTCGTCCCGCCTTCGACTCAATTCTCACCCTTTTACGTCCAATGATTTCATACTTTGCCTTATGCGGAATCAGGAACTCAGCCTCAAACCCAAATTCGCTGATCGACTCTACGTACACTCCCCTCACTGGCACAATCTCAAGGACTGTGTCCCCCTGTCTGGCTGCATATCGCGCATCAAGCGTCGTAGACTGAAAACCGTTGAGTCTGAAGATGTCGCCGTCTTTGAAGTCGGACATCATGTCGCCCTGTACACCCCTCCATACCACCTCTGGTGGTGGTGGAGTCGGGGCATCCTGAGCCGCTTTCTGTATCGCTTTCGCCCTCGGATTTAAGCGAGCAGGTCTGTTACGAAGAAGCTTGTTCACACTGTCATACGATGTCCGTGTTGCAGAGATGCTTGTATATTGTTCAATCGCCTTAATCGTTCCCTTTGGCAAGCCTTCCACGTATGTCCCGTATTTGTATCGCGCCGACTCCACGGACTCCCGGGAAAAACCACGCACGTCTGTATCGCTAAGGGGCCACGGTCTTTCCCCTACACCATCATCCAGAAACTTTCTCCACAGCAGTCTGTCAACCTTCTCACCCTCAAACTTGTGAAGCACGTCTCCCTTAGCAAGGAACCGCCGCCAGAGATCCTCGTCCTTTAGTACGAGTCCGCTCGCCTTCGACCATTCCGACACAATCTTTGCAGGTTGCCCGGTAACGCTGTTGTCCCACAACGTAAAGGAATCAAACAATTTATTCTCAAGCGCCTCTGGGACTACCTGAGAGACGTTCTTGTGTGTAGCTCGCAGCACCTCTTCAGGAACGTACCGGCCCGTTTTCTCGGCCCTTGACAACATCCGGCGCATCGCTTCCTCGGCGTCGGCGGTGACATAATTAGCCGTGACCCTCGTCGCTCCTCTTGCGCGGTATCCTTTCACCTTCTTTGCTAGTGATTCATACCCGCCATCACCAGTGCCGTCCATGATCATGTTGAGTTTCTTCGCCTGACCCTCACGCATCGCTCGCTTCGCCAGATAACTTGCTTCTTCGTGTGTTATCGTTGAAGCCATTACCCGTATCTCTCCACCCTTCGCTTGCATTTCCGCGTATTCGGGCAGCATGGTACGAATCTCATCGGGGTCCACAGCCGCCGCGTTATTCTTAAAGTCAGCCCTGGCTGCGTTTTTAGCTGCCGTCTTTCCAGACGCAGGGCCACCTCCGAGTACTACTACTTCAGGATTCTCAACGGGCGTGGCCCCCTTTAGAATTTTTTCGACAATATCGTTATGAAGCTTGGCCCGTGCTACCGTAAAGACAGGGTTGCCGTCCTTGTCAACGCCGATTTTATGCACATCGATGGTGTCTGGTGGCCGTACAACGCCGACAGTAGGAGTTGTCTTATTCGGAATAGCGATTCTATCAACACGTTTCCCAGTCTTGACTAACGCGGTCGAGCATCGGCACATCGGATGCAGCGGTGGCTGTGGCTCAGGATTTCCAATCGGATTCTGAAACGTATCAAAAATGCCTACGCGCTGGCCGTTCTTGGCTTGGCAATATGGACACAACCTATCGTCCGGTGTCGTAATCCAGACCTTCTCAAACGCAGACGGATTCAAATGTCCCTGAGCCACCGACTCCTCCCAGAGCAGTTGCTGACCCATGTTCGACGCTCTCATCAGTTCTGTTCGTGCGATAGCCCTCGCTCGCCTTTTTAATAATTTATTCCGATACGACAGCACGCGCTTGTTAATCGTACTGGGGCTTATTTTCTTCGCAATCAAGTCCTGCCTGAACCTCTCAAGCGCCACCTGCGACCGCGACTGCAACCCAATCTCCGACACAATGCGCTTCTGGACAGCCAGTGGCGTGATCTGCTCCTCAAATCCTTGGGCAATAATGTTGCGGATCGTCTTGACCTGATTCTCGCCAATCTTGTCAATGAGCAAAGCCGCCTGACTCCTTGCCCATTTCGTCGCCAGAGGATTCGTCACATCGAAGCGAATAGCCGCCGGATTCGTAAGAACCCTCTTCCCTACAGCCGTCGCAGCTTTCGCAACCGTGCTGGTTAGCTCTTTCGTAACCATCGCCTTCCACGCCTGACTCTGGGTCTTCCACGCATCCACGGCTATCTGGAGTGCCTTCTGTCGATTCTTGCCTTTCAACGCTGCCCGTATTGCGGCACGATTTACGTCCGACGCCCTCGCTACGGTCTTCACGAACTCAGACTCGAAACGGCTCACGCCGGAATCAGCAATCTTGTGGATGATCGGCCAACCAGACACACCGGAAATGATTTCCGTAGCTGGCCCCTCCTTGACGTACTGGGCCTCGTTTAATCCAGCAGTTACTTCCTCAAGAGCCATGTCTTCTCCAAGGATTGGACGCACCAGTGACAGAAAGACGCGCTTCTTGTGCAGAGACGGCCTCCTGCCACGATTCCCGTATCACGCCCTGCCACCACGACGTTGAGACGCGCTTCTTTTCATTCACGGTTTCAGTGACCACCACTCGATAGGACCGCCCCCGTGGCTTCGTGGTTTTACTTTTCCGCTGCCGATTCTCCTTAACCACCTTTCCTAGCCCTGCCGCCTTCTCTTAATGATGCCCAACATCAGATGCCGAACTTTAGATGCCCTTGGCACGGCCTGACTTGACCTTTGCTTTGTATACATCGTTGACGTGACCCGGGTGGATAAACAGGATGTCACACCAAAACGAAAGCATTTCGTTAGGCGTCGAAAGAAAGGTTCTAGCTTCTTGTGCCACTCTGCCATAACTTACCCTGTCCCTGTAAACGAGGATCTTTTTCATGCGTGGCGTTCCGTCCATCAAATGTAACGGTTCTCCATCTTTTCCCAACGATGGAGCCTCCACGTAGCTTGACCGGGAGCAGTCCTTCATGGCCCGAAGCAATACGGCCACAGCTATGCGCTCTTCTGGTTCTGTGTCGCGAACGCTACCCAGTAATTCCCGAACTCCACCTTCGGAGTCGTTTACACGGTACAGCTTATTACTCATAACGCCTCACCAATAGGCACTATAATTCCTTGGTCGTTGCAAGTCTCGCTTTTCTGCGACCAAGCGCGACCTTTTCAAACGCTCCTGCGACAGAATCCGCTTGGTCGTCGTGTTTCGATTCTGGCACCGTTGACATTTCCTGCAACCAGTCCTGATTCCATTCACCTCGCGTCACACGCACGTTGCCAGCTTCAACCTGAACCGCAAACGGTCGCCATCTCGTAGTCTTGGCACCGCTTGGGCTTTTACCCGTGTAATCGAATCCCGCCATCATTTGCGTATGGTTTGCGATGACGCTTTTGCCGCTTGCCCCCGGCTCCTGCTCCTCTACAACCTTCACGCTCTTGCCATCCATGATGGCTGTCTGGCGAATCGTTTCATCAACGACTCTAGGACTCCACCTGCCCCGGATCACGTCCTCGACATAAAACAAACCGTCATCAAACTTCGATACCTTCGTCCCGACCGTATAGTCTGGGTCTTTTCCCGGTGTCACCTCCGTCGCCGCACAGTCCCAAAAGCGAGCAGTCGCCACTCTACCCTTTACCGGCATGACATCAACAAGCTGAAACCACGCCCTTTTGAACATGACCCCCTCTTCAGGCTGTGGGTTCTGGTTGTCCTGAGTCTCGAAATCCCTTCCCTTGATTTTCTTGTCCTCGTCTACCTCTCTTTGGCCCTTGCGGCCGGGGCATAACAGTTCTCCCTCTCTCGTTCGTGGATCTTGAAACCCAAGGCTGGTGACGCATGAACGCTTCGGATCGTATTCGGTTGGTAACGACAGCACCTCATATCCGAACTCGTCCATCATGTACGACGCGATGTCATTCTGATGCCCTCGCTGCATAATGCAGAACCTACAGCCTGTCTTGGGATCATTTAACCGACTATGCCAGACCTTCTTATAGAACTGGTAAACTCCTATTCGACTCGCATCAGAGTGAATACTCTCAAGATTGTGCGGATCGTCCAAGCACAGAAAGTCAGCGCCGTGTCCGGTCACTGTCCCACCAACGGACGTAGATATCCTATACCCACGTTTCGTGTTTTCGTAGTGTGTTTTGATGTTCTGGTCTGTGGTGAGTTTGAAGCTGCTGCCCCATCTCTCTTGATACCAGTCACTATCAATGACCCTTCTACTTAGCACAGAATGTTCTTGAGATAGAGACGATGAGTAGCTCGCGTACATGAACCGACTCGACGGATCATTGATCCACATCCACGGGTTGAAACAGACCGACGCCGTTACGCTTTTAGTGTGTCTCGGAGGCACAAGAATGAGAAGGTTTCTAATCTGACGCCTAGAGAGTCCTTCCAAGTGATCGCAGATGGCTTCAATGTGCCAACCCTTCTGAAACGGACTCGTCGGCTCAATGGTGGGCCATACTTGCTCAACGAATTTGTACAGCTTTCTTTCTGCCAGTTCAGTCTTTACCGTCTTTATTTCTTTCAGCGGCGACATCATGGATGCGTTCAATCTCCTCAAGCTCCTCCAAGGTCAGGTGGCTCAGGGACTTACCAACATCATCTATCCTGTCGGCAACAATGTCTCCGGCCTCTCCCCTCGCCTGTCTCTCAACCTTTACCCCGACCTCCAATAGACGCGACAAAGACACCAAGCTCGTTCTCTTAATTTCTTCCGGGCTGACAGATTGCAGTTTTTCAACCACTTTTCCGGTCAGGGCAGCGGCCAACTTCGCATGACGGTTGTTCATTTTTACAACCGCCTCCTGCTGGGACAATCTTAGTTGCTTGTCCTGCTCATCAACCCAAGCGGACGCCCGTTCAACCCATGACCACCTAGAAGACCATCGCGCCATTAACTGTGCCGATTTACCCAACTCCCTCGCCACTTTTTCCTGACTGCGCCTCGGCCCCATGTCCCTGTAGACCACGAACGCCTCAAACGCTTTCCTGCTCTCGTTAAACTGGCGCTCCCACGGATACCGCGTTGAGCTTTCTCGTTTTTCCAGAAACTCCTTGAGGCGATCTTCTTGACTCATCTATACGTCACGGTCCTTGAAATACGCCTTGATTTTCTGGATGCCTTCCATGCCATCCACGATCTGTGACCCGTCGGGGAGCGTCGGCCCAGAACCGCCAGTGACAGCCTTCAAGCCGAGCGCCTCCATGATATGCTCGGCATCGGCGTCCACGTCAAACTTCAGGACGACATACTGGCTGTCGAAGTCCACGGCAGGAGCGCCACCAATGGAAGACGGTTTTTCATCCACGTCTTCCTCTTTAGAACCCAGATGATCCTGTATCATCTTCTCCAGCTTGGCCTCAGAAAAGAACGACGCCAAGTCTTCTCCATTGGATACGTCTTCCATTAACTGCTCAACGTCCCACTCCGCAAGCTCGGCGGCACGGTTGTCGTAAATTGCTAGCTTCCTCTTCTGTTCCTCCGTAAGGCCAACCCTCCGAACGGCAATAATCTCCTCGCCGTTGGCCTCAACAACTCGTACCTTGGTGATCCCGGCCTCTCCTGCGGCATCAACGGTCGCGTTTCCAGCCAGTACTTTATTGTTTTCATCGATCACGATTGACCGGCCAGCCCCAACCTCTTGCAACGCATCGACAATCATCCCGACGTTTCGAGGGGTGTGCTTCCGTCTGTTTTGTGGATCTGAAACAAGATCCTTAATATGGACAGGCGTCTTTGGCGCGGACCCCTCTTTCTCTGAATGCTGCCATACTCGAAACATTAAACCTCCGCAAATGGTATAGGATTCCCGGTAACTCGGCTGCGATACCTTACAACCTCCACCCCTGTCGGAGCCGCGTCCAACTTTGTCCAGACCATCCACGCACACGTTACCGAATCCGTTTTACCGTCTCCCGTGAACGACATTCTTGGAAGCACGAACAAGGCTCTTGGAGGATTATCCGAAAGCCACCCCGCCCTGTTCTTGCACGGTTCTAGCCACGACAATCTCAAAAGCATCGCCACTCCAGATATCGCAGCATCGACGGCAAGCGGCACAATCGCGTGAGCCTTTGAAAACGGTGGGTTACTCACAATCCAGTCGAAGCGTCCATTCCATCTCACCCACGACGCAGGATCGGAGGCGTCAAGGTGATAGTCGGCGTCCATCTCCACGTCGATGTCGTTCGTTGTCACATGCCTTGCCCCAGACCGAAACATCTCAGTGATTGCCCCATCTCCTGAGCATGGCTCTAACACTGAACCATCGCAGCCTAGTCGATCCAGCAATGTCGCCGTCGCCCATGTTGGCGTTCTATAAAACTCTAAGTCTTTAGCCACGCGCTCAGTCCGTAACGGGATCGCAACTACCAGCCGGATTTCTTGTCAACGTGCAGTACAAACTGCATCTCTTCGTTTGCGTTGTCTCCAACCACGTCTAGGACATGGCGCTGTAGATGTACGTGACATGCTCGGCAGACAGCAATCGAATTATTCAAGCTCACCAACCCGCCCAAGCTCCGAAACACGATTTCGTGCATCTCCTCAGCCCGTTTATGGCACACGCGGCACCGATGGTTGTCTCTCTCAAAGACGCGCTCCCGCACCCATGACACCCACTGGCCTTTCTCAGCTTTCTTCTTCCGCTTCTGGGTTTTACTAGGCACGGGCTTGGGGAACTTCAAAGCGCCCTTAGAACGGTATGTCATTAACCGTTATATCGCTGTAATCATCCCTGCCATTTTTTTCCACTGGCTCAAGACCAGACGACGAACCAACGCCGCCCAGAAGCCTCACCTGATGAGCCTTTACCTCTACGGTTGTCTTGTCGTTGCCTTCTCTGTCTTTCCATTTCCGAGTCTGGACAGACCCTTCGACGTAGACCTGCTTGCCCTTCAAGAGATACTGCCCAATCGCCTCGACCGCCCTGCCCCACAAAACTATCTTGTGCCACTCAACGCGCTCTTGCGGCTGGCCGTCCTTGTCTTTCCATTTTTCATTCGTAGCGATGGAAAAATTGGCGACACTCGCGCCGTGTTCAGTCTGTTTGATTTCCGCGTCCCTACCTATGTTTCCAATCAACATTACCTTGTTAAGCATCGATCACCTTCATGTGTTTATGGTGGAACAAAAATCCAAATACATTAGCATCCTACGCAAACAACACCCCGGTCTTGGGGGTTTTAAGTGGGAGACGTATACGCCTTGTATCTTTTGCTCGATTTCAGTGATTCGTGAGACACCTACGACTCTAACAACAGCGTATACAAGAACAGAACACCACTAGCCAACACAAGCGAGAGCGTTATGCCGTCCACCACCAACCTGTGACGATGAAGCCAGTTAGTGCGTTCCATCAGGGTATGGAACACCACAAACAACCTCCAATGCCTCTTTGGCGTTGCTCACAACATCAACTTGACCGGTCCACGCCTTGTGCCACCGCTGCTGATGATCGTTCAGCCTTCTCCTGCTGAGCGGCTTTGATCCATCTTTGTACTCAAGCAGGAAATTCTTCCCGTGAAACCCCACAACGCGGTCGGGAAAACCAGACCCAACGCTGTCTGTTTTTGCGACAGTAGCGCCATGTATATACAGGGCTATGTCGATGGCTTTAGCGTTCGCGTCAGTTTTCGCCGCTCTGACCATAGATCGACCTCGACCGAAGCTCGAAAAACCCGTCCAGTTGCGGGACGTTGTTCATAAGCATTCGTGCATATAACGCCCTGTAGTCGTTGTTCAGCTTGAACATGTCGCCCTGAGTCTCAAACATCGAGAACCATCGCAATCGCTCAAACAACAATGCTATGCCTATCCTTTTAGCTCCACCGTTTTTGGCGAATATCGACAACTCTCTGAGCTTGTCGTAGACGTGCGGATTAGCTAAATGGAACTGAAGAAACCGAATCTTAATCGGTTGATTCTGGCTGACTTCCATGATTATCGTCAATGAGTGCTTCGGCTAGGCTTTGCTCAGCCTGTCGATCCTGTTCGGCTTGGAATTCCAACTCAAGCCTTAACTTTTTACGTATCTTGTATTCCGTCAGTTCCCCAGCCTTTACCTTCCCACGGGCGATCTTCCACAAGCCAGCCTCACTCATACCAATCTCTTTGGCGAAGCTGCGCCACGTTAGCTCTCTTTCGAGTCTGTGCTTTACTAAATCCTCTGCCAATTCTGCCATGTTACCCTTTCCTGGTTGCGTTAATAGAAACTTTCTACTTTGAAATTTCGTTTATTTTACATCTCTTAACGGTCTAAAGTCAAGCGTCTTCTAACCGCATATCTACCCCGCCAATATTTACCACGTCGGCGTTTCCTGCGATTCGTGAAGACAGCCGCTCGTCGCCGAAGAACTCCTCTAGCTCTGCAAGTGTTAAGTTGCTCGTCCAGATTGTTCTCTTACCGTTATCCATCCGGTGTTCATAGAGCGTCTGGAGCGTTCTTCGCGCATAATCGCTGCCCTTGTCAGCGCCAACATCGTCAAGCCCAAGCACGTCTACGCTTCGATACATTGCCAGATACTCAGCCTCCTCAGACGCGCTTGAAGACGCACTGAAACCCGACATCCTCATCCGGTCCAGTAACTCCGGGACACGCACAAACGCCACCGACTTATCCTGTACTTCTCGATTCAATATAGACGCCATTAACCGAGTCTTTCCGACACCAACAGATCCGCGAATATACAGACCCTTCACCTCGCCACTAATGAACCTATACCCCGAACTGACCGCCGTCCTTCTGTCGCTGTTTACCGTAAAATTGTCCATCGTGGCATCGACGTACTCAACCGGCATACCCTTCACCGTCCTCAAGCGACCGTTACACTCACACCGCCGCAGTAACTGGTCACCGTTTGCGTCTTCCGAGTCTTTCACCCATTTAGTGTCTCGGCATTCCAGGCAGGTCACTTGCGTTTCGCAGTTCTCACAAGTACACGCACCTCCCGTGATTTCTCCCTCGTAATACCCTAACCGTTTCATCGTTTCGAGAATCGGGTTCACCCACGGTCCTACGCTTATCGATCCGCACGACACACACACTTTGTGCGGAGGATTCGGCCCACGGGATCGTGACCCAAACTTCGACACTTCGCGCTCCACGGTATCTATGACGCCCCCCTTTCTACGTTGTCGTATTTCCCATGCTGCGACCTTGTGGTGCCAGCCCGTTGCCGGTCTGCATATTTGCCCTCCAAGGTTCGCAAGATAGAATCTGGACGTAGAATCCAATCGAAAGACGCCTTCCAACCTCTCTCGTTCTCACCCCGGCAGAATTTAGACGCATTAACCATTCCAAACGCCTTCCTTACGCTCTCCTCATTGAACTCGTCCATCACGCGCCGACAGGCAACTTTACGCTTTGCGTTCGTCCCGTTGCACCGTGGTATTGGCGAAGCCGTTATCTCGTTCCACCATTGCGACATCAGCGTGTAGCGTTCATGTTCTCTTGTACTGTGATCTTCTGTACTGTCTTGTACTGTAGGGACACTTTTCTGGATTTTGTTCGCACTGTTTGGGATTTTGTCCGACGAATGTGCGAATAACGTCTGACCTCTAACCATGCTGTTCTTCTGGAGCTTCTTTGTATAGCTGTCTGCCCTCTGAGTCATACCGGGAAACGCCATCTCCTGACGTGATTCCCACGCTTCTGCGTCGATACATTTTGTCTCCAGTAGCACAGACACCAACTCCCCAAATTGCTCACTCGCTAGACCAGATGCGTCCACCAAGTCTTCGACTGCAATCGCATCTCCATCGGAGTCTATACATCGCCCAGCAACCTCGCCTTTTCCATACTGTGCCGCGAAACACCACAACCGAACCAACGCGCCAAACCCCTCGTTACCTAACTTTCTTATCACCCTCCGGCTCGTCGGATGATTCGGCGTGTCGCTGTCCATTCTGTACCATTTCACGGCTACACTTTCTCTCTTTTGATGCGTGACCCGAAGACGGATCGATGTTTTTGCACGGCCACACCCCACAAATCAGACGCGACATGCGCGAACTGTTTCGTCGCGAGGTATTTACGGAGCGCACTCTTTGTGATCGTGAACTCCCGGTTCGCTATTCCGTGCGAATCCAGCACGTCCAGGACGCCATTTGCGGGGAACGTCGTTACGTCCGAATTGCTATACCCCCACTCAACCTCGTTACACACAACTGGGCCGTGTTGCTCACACCACCCCTTTAACGCATTGCGTCTCGCTGTTGCAGCTTTATCGAACACCATCAGTTCGCCAGCGATTGCCGCCGCCTCTTCAGCGTTCTTGACCCTCGATACGTCGAGTGATCCGTGATCCTTGACTGGACAATCCAGGCGGCAATATATACACATCGATCCGGGAGTCGCCTTCCATTCCCCCGCCTCGCGACACGCATCAATGACGTGTATTCTTGACTTGACGATGATGTCGAGTTCGTCAACCTCTGACTGTGACCAGACAGCCGTCGCTGAATACCCAAGCCTCGGATACGTGAACGTGAACCGATAGCTGTCGAACCCCGGCCACTTCTGAGCCGCCGCCCACACATACGCCTGGGCCTGAAACTGATCCTTCACATCACGGTCTGAGATTCCAGCCCAGTGAGTTTTCCAATCCACCTGCTCCAGTTCCTCACCTCTTGCGTAGACCAGATCCGGCGTCCATTGCATCCCAGCGCCCTCTAGCACCTGAGGCTCCTCGGAGAGTAAATACGAGTCCAGGTCAAGCGCAAACGTCAGCGCCCAGCGTTCCGCTAGAGCCTCGATCTCTTTCACTAGATGTGCCGGTATTCTCAGGGCTACGATTGTCTCTTGTAGGGCAATGTGAAGCTCTTCCGCATCCGTTGTGAGCCTGAGATTAGCCAGCCGTTGTATGTATCGCTTTGCTACGTCATGGAATCCCTGCCCACGCAACGCCTCGTCGCTGCTGTCCTCGATGGGATCGGGCCGTTCGTAGATTTCAAAGAACCGCTTCGGGCAGGAAATCGCCTCAAGCGCCGAACGCCGGTACACCCTGACCGGAACCTCAGTCGGCATCGGCGCCCCCTGGAACGTCAATTTCAGCCAGCACTTCTGCTGAGAGTTTGTCAGAGAGCTTCTGCCGATACTCCTCCCTGAGTCGCTTATAGAGCGCAGCCCCGCCGTCCGATTCGGTATCGATCTGATGTTCCTTCAGCGCCACTAATCTCTGCGGTTCACTGTATTCAAGAGCTAGGAACCCCTTGTGTATGTTGGGCCTCAACTCGTCGTTGACTTGCCCCATCAAGCCAGCAATCACCTCTGCGGCAATGTTGCGAGGATCGTCAGCGTTTGACGCATTAACGACGCGGGTGCCACTGAAATCCTCAGACTCTGTGATGACCTCGCCAGACTCGTCCATCTCCTCCGCGCCCATGACGCCGCTCAACACATCAGCGAACTCATCCCTCATCGCAAAGCTGATGGCTCGCGCCACATACATTCGCTTCGGATACTTCGCGTACATCGGCCGACCAGCAAGCCCCGCTGCGATCGCGTCATCGACGCCAAACGTATACGTCGCGTCCTCCCTGCCCACTCTACGCACCACCACCGTCGCCAGCGGCGGCTTCGGCTGATACGTGACAGAGATTTGCTCCAAAAGTCCAGACGCCTCCACCAACGCTCGCATCGTGTTCGCGTACATCGTCACCTTGCCGTTGATGACCGCCAGACCGTTCAGCGATTGCAGCGGCCCAATACCAAGCTCGCTGCCGAATTGCATAGCGGCCAATATCTCCGCCGGTTTGCCGCGAAAATGATCCGGCACAAAGCTCGTCCCAGATATTTGCTCAGCAAATTTAACAGCTTCATCGAAGCTCTTCGGCTCTAACGGCGTCCCACGTTTGCGAGCCATGATCGCGTTTCCCATCCTGCCCCCCCGTTACTTGTTTCGTTTATTACGTATGCTTACTTTATCACGCAGAGTCACGCCTGTCAATCCTTTATTTGATGCCTCGTCACCGACTTTTTATCCTGCTCCGCCTGTCTGACCGGCCATCGCCACGCGGGTCCGTCATACAGATTTATCTCTGACTCCCGAGCTATTGACTGCCGCCGCCGCTCACTGACATAGTCCGTGTTTCTCAGTCGCACCCTCGACCAGAGTCGCACTAGTGTCCGAAACATCTACCCGTACATCGGTGGTTTTGGCGTGTCATCCCCACGCAGTAACACCACGCCAATAACCAGCGCCCCCACCCCGAGAACCCACAACCAGATTCTCTGGTTTCGCCTGTCCGTCATGTCGTGTCCCCCCCGCTCCCATTCTACGCCGCGTTCGCGAGAACCCTGACACCCTTCGGCTGATGCGGTAGACCCCACCGCTTCGCGCAGACCGGCCCGTATCCGACCTCCACACTTCCCTCGTCAGTGATCGCCGCATCGCAGAACGAACACGCACCTTTCAGAGCAGCGAATTCCTTCGCGGCCTTTGCGGGGTCAGACGCCACCAGCAGGAGTCGCGCCACCAGCGCGGCATCGAACAAC
>TARA_R110000824_G_scaffold19504_2_pt1 | contig 32235 bp, 36 predicted proteins | sample TARA_R110000824 | Tara Oceans TARA_R110000824 (sample SAMEA4397747) | marine metagenome | biome: Polar Biome; feature: [MES] marine water layer (ENVO:01000295) within the mesopelagic zone...; material: water (ENVO:00002006), including particulate matter (ENVO:01000060) such as......
CAATAATCGTTTGAAGTTGATGATAATCAATACGCGGATTGGTTCGAGTCGCTATGAAAAACCTTGGGGGATCGCTTTTAATTTGGAAGGATCCAGAAAAAGTTTTGTCTGGATGTTGGCAACGATAAGAAGAATCCCGGTATAGGGATTTTTAAGAGCGCCGTTGCCTATATGGACTACTCGCCGAATGCGTTGCGGGTAGCGGTGGGCGTTATCATAGAAAATGAAGGCGATTTCCGTGAACGCATGCTCCTTATTGCGGAATATCAACGGTCCGATCTGATCGTAATGTAAAGAAGAGGGAAGGGGGCAATTCATGATATGTCATGCGGTAATGTTGCGCGGCATGTTTCCGCACATTCGAGGTTACCTCTGCTCCTGATCCGCCTGAAAATGTCCCATGCGCTCAATGATCTGAAACTGGCCGAACCACATTACGGGCCGAAACCGTTTTGGGAGCCGGCGCATTAAACCGTGACGGAGGCTTCCGAGGACAGCGGTAATTCCGAGCATTGCTTAGCTGCACTCGGAAGGGAATAAACAGGGACGATCCACAACCAAGCAAGCTCGCCAGTGGTAGCAGTATTTAGGCAAACCAAGATATGTCGTCGGTTCTTGATTTTCAGATCGCTTACAAGCCTGCACCGATAATGGGCAATGCACCTCGGCCCTTGTCAAAAGCGGGCACAGAAGTGGGCATAAAATTCAACATATTAGCTAATGTGTTGAATTTAATAAATTAATGGCGGACAGGGTGTCTGCCGCCCCAATGTCTAATAGCGTTCAACGGTATCCATATTAACCACGATATATCAATAGATTAGATCATCCTTTAGTCCATTGGCTGCTAATGTCATCTATTGAAATCTTAACTTTTATGTGGGATAGAATGTGGGCAAAGGGGAATTGGCCATGCCTAAGAAAGCAAAAGAACTATCCGCGCTAGTAGTATCGCGTTTGAAGGACGAAGGACGATACGCCGTAGGTGGCGCAGCTGGATTGCATTTACGGATTATCGGGGGCAGTCGTTCATGGGTTCTTCGGATCAAGATTGGATCAAAACGTAGCGATATCGGCCTTGGACCATATCCCGAAGTTTCGCTCGCCGAAGCCAGAGACAGTGCGCTTGAACAACGAAAGAAAGTCCGTGACGGGATTGATCCCTTATTGGAAAAAAGGGATGCAAAAGCCGCGCTGCGTATCGAACGCGCCAAAGCGAAGACATTTGAAGAATGCGCTACCGCGTATATCGAAGCCAATAAGGCGGGTTGGAAAAGTGACAAGCACGCCAAGCAATGGGGGGCAACTCTTGATACATACGCCAATCCAAAGATAGGTTCGCTTTCTGTCGCATCAATCGAAACTGCCCACATTCTAAACATTATCGAACCGATTTGGGCAACGAAAACAGAAACCGCCAGTCGCTTACGGGGGCGCATTGAGAACATTTTAGATTGGGCAAAGGTTCGCGGTTATCGTGACGGCGAAAATCCCGCACGTTGGCGCGGACATTTAGACAAAACGCTACCGGCGCGAAACAAAGTGCAAAAGGTCAAACATCATACCGCCTTACCCTATTCCGAACTTGGCAAGTTCATGGCCGATCTTCGCAAACGCAAAGGTTTGGCTTCCCGCGCATTAGAATTTTCAATTCTGACCGCCGCGCGATCTGGCGAAGTTCGGGGCGCAACTTGGGCTGAAATTGATATTGAGGGCAAGACATGGACTATTCCAGCGGATCGAATGAAAGCTGGCAAAGAACATCGCGTTCCGCTTTCGGATGCCGCTATCGCGTTGATACAGTCCCTTCCCCGCGTGAAGGGTACAGACTACGTGTTTCCAGCTGCTAGGGGCGGTCAATTATCTGATATGGCGCTAATAGCCGTTATACGCCGGATGGACCGGGAAGGCCTTACGCAACATGGGTTCCGGTCAACGTTCCGCGATTGGGCTGGCGAAACTACCGCTTACCCCCGCGAAGTGATTGAACATGCTTTGGCGCATCAACTGAAGGACAAAGCCGAAGCAGCGTACCAACGTGGCGATTTATTGACGAAGCGCGCAAGGTTGATGGCGGATTGGTCAACATATTGCGCAATAACGGCAATGCCCAACAAAAACGTTTCTGCCATTCAAGGCGCGGCGTAATGGTCAAAGTTCCATACGGCTTTGACGGCTTAGATGAATCAAGGGACGACGACCCTTGGACCAAGCTAGATACGATCAACGAATATTTAGAGGAATGCGAACCAATACCGCCGTATTTGGCTCAATGGTTAGGCCATGCAATTCGGTATAGTAACAATGACCTAAACGAATTTATGCGTAGGCTTGAACTAAAAAAGAAACCGGGCGGTCAATCTAATAAACATGATGCGGACGCATTTTTTGAATGGGGCGGCAGGGCTTGTCGATACGAAGACAGCGGACTTGCAGCTGAAGTTGTACTTGCCAATGTCATCGTCGAATATGAACATGAAACCGGGCTAGATTTAGAACGCAGCACCCTGCAAAGTTGGCGTGAAAAATACCGAAAAGCATTGCGCGAAGCCCGTTGCCAAGGAACCTAACATAACCGTTGGCAGCTTTAGGCCGCTACGAATGCATATACCTCTTTAACAACATCTAGAGAGGTTCAACATGAACTCATTACTTCGCCTTCCCGACGTTATGCAAGCTACCGGACTTTCCCGCGCTTCAGTATATCTTAACGCATCCAATGGATTAATCACAACTCCAATAAAGATCGGGCAACGATCCGCCGCTTGGCCTGAATCGGAAATTGAGGCGATTAACCGCGCTAGGATCGCGGGAAAATCAGAGAACGATATTAAGGTACTTGTCACAAAGTTGCTTCGCGAACGCAGCGAACAATACTGATTTCCCTGCAATGACAATACCCGAATTTCCCGTTGGAACCGCGATCCAGCGCCCGACGATCTTTCCTGAAGGTTTGGTTGGCGATGTTGCCGACGCAATGTTCCGAGCCGCTCCATATCCGAACGCAACGATTGCTTTGGCTGGTTCGATTGGTTTTCTCGCCGGAATTTCCGGGCGGTCCTTCAACGTCAACGGGACAGGCTTGAATCAGTACGTCCTAGTGCTCGCCCCAACCGGCGCTGGCAAAGATGCAATATCCGATGGCATTTCACGTTTCACAGCGGCCATCAAACAGACCGTTCCCGGCGTTGCTGACTTCCGTGGGCCGGGTGAACTGGTTTCCGCCCCTGGACTGTTTAAATGGCTGGCGAGACTATCAAATCCCACCATATTCAGCGTTATAGGCGAGTTTGGGTTGATGTTGAAGGCAATGGCCGCACCCAACGCCAATGCCAACATGGCGGGGCTTCAGCGCCTATTGCTTCAGCTGTATAGCAAGAGCGGAAACGGCGGGGCATTTGAAGCTGCTGCGTACAGCGACCGGGACAATAATACCGGTATCATAGCCAGCCCAAGCCTAACCATTATCGGCGAAGGCGTACCAGATACTTTCTATGCTGCGCTGGACGAAGGTATGATCGCTTCCGGTTTGCTACCGCGCCTATTGTTGTTTGAAACGACGGATCGCAGACCATATCAAAATCTAAACCGCGAAATTGAACCATGCCCACAACTTGTCCAAAGGCTATCGGAATTAGCCGTTGCAGCCCTTCACAATGCCCAAGGCAATCTAGTCCGCAATGTTGAAATGTGTAGCGAAGCCCGATCAACCTTCGTCGAATTTGAACGCTGGACAACAGACGAGATAAACAACGCGATCAACGAAACGACAAGACAGCTTTGGAACCGAGCGAACTTGAAGGCACTGAAGCTAGCTGCGATAATTGCAGTCGGGCGTGACCCCCAACTTCCCTATATAAGTTTGCCGGATTGTGTTTGGGCAACCAATTTGATCGTCGAGCAAACCAAGGCATTGATCGCAAAATTCGAAAGCGGTGAAACGGGTATGATCGCCGGTAATGAGGTCAAGCAACAAGACGCAATTCGGCGTTGCATATATGAGTATATGACGCAGCCGTACGATAGATTTTCGAAGTACGGCATTACGCGCAAGATGCACGAATATGCCACCTTTACACAAAGCTATCTGTCGCGTCGTCTAATCAACTTGCCGACTTTCAAAAATGATCGGATTGGCGCTACCAATGCGCTGAAGCGAGCATTGACGAACCTTGCTGAAGGCGACGAAATTCGCGAATACCCCAAAACCCAATTGGCTAAAGAATTTAACACCACGGCAAGGGCGTTCGCAATTTCCGATCCTGAAGCCTTCTTGCCAGCGGGACGTAAGAAATATGGCGACGGCGTATGATCGCGAAACCCCTGCATATCGGCCATTTCAGAATATATGAACGTAAGAATAGGGGTGCGGCTGGCCAACCGGCGCGGTTCCAAATTCGTGACCTATCTATATATTCTTATATTCATATATTTACATTATATCGTTTAATTACAGCATCTTGCTATCAACTCCGGTATCTATATTTTGATCTTATACTTCCTACGCGATCAATCTGCGTTCCAAGCTGTTGGCAGAGCAATATTCCGCCGAATATCCCCGGATTTCTAGCATATTCGAGCGAAGATAATCACTTATCCCACATACAAGCCCACAAACCGACCGGTTTCGCCGACGGAAAGGAACCAACATGACCTATCAAACTGTCGATACCGAGACGCTAATCAGAAAGATCGAAAGTCATACCGCAATCAAGTTGATTGAACAGATATTCCCGTCGCATCCATTGATTGGCGGTATCGAAGTAGCGTTTGTAATCAAGCTATTCTCCGTGTCCGCAAAGTTGCCAATGAAAGCCGGATCGGACGGATTGCTTGTCGAAGCAGCAAAGCAATTGCTGCTGTCTTATTACCCAAAGCCAAGCAGACTTTATCTCAATTGGACTAGCGAGGATTTTCGATGTTTTGCAACGGCTCTGGCGGACGATCTGGCAAGTCGTACCGGTACAAAGAAATACGCCGCACATTGGATTGCCGATGAATGCACCGCCATCATAACTAACTTCGATAGTTTATATCAAGACCGAAACTTAGCGAAGTTCGAACAGTTTAACGGCGAAGTGAACGAAGTAGAAGACGTAGTTTGGCTGAATAGAGTAATGAACTATACCAATAGAATGAAAACATTTGATGAATACAAAAACTACTTTCCTTTACTAAATCTATCAATTATTGTTCTTCGGGTACACAATGCTTTAGATCAGTATGTTTTTGATAGATAAAGGGACTTTACGGGCGATTTTATGACCATTCAGCAACCTTCAGCATGGCCGCAAGCCGCCGATTCGGAATTACCCCCCGCCCCGGCTGTGCGTCGATACCGGGCAAGGCTGGACACTGTGGGCAATGTAAGCCGTGAACTCGCCAAGCTGTACCGTGAAGCCCGTTCTGGCAAAATTGATATTAGCGATGCTTCAAAGCTATCGAACATGCTTGCAATCATTGGCCGGATCATCGGCGATAGCGAATTGGAAGCGCGTATTTCCGAACTAGAAGGCAACATCGCGAAATGAGCCGCGCCCTCAACAATCGCGTTACCGCGCTGGAACAATGCGTTTCGCCGCCCGTCTCCGTTCCGCAGAGAGTCGAAGTTGATTGGCTGAACGGCGAAACCGATGACGAAGCCAAAGCGAGATTCAGCGCGAAATGGGGCGAACATATAAAGGGGCGGCATTGCCTGTTTATCGTTCCCAAGAAACCATCAACGCCCGATGAGGACGTGAAGTTTGCCCGAATGTTCAAGGAACAACAGTTAGCGTCGATGGAAAACGCGCGGACTATCAGACCAAAGGAACCCGAAAAATGGTGAACAAATCGACATTTAATCAAAGTCCCGAAGCAACGGATTTCGTATCTACGGTTGGTACGAACACAGGCCGCAAGGTGCTATTGGGTAACCCTGAAAATTTTGAACCCATCGCTGGCAACGCAGTGGCAATTGCCCATAATGCTGTCATTCACGGCTTGGCGAGGGTCAATGCTCTTACCAACGACGAAACTCGCAACGATGTACTGAAGCACGAAGCCGCAAAGCAAATTGCCGAACAAACAATAGGGGCAATCGAAAAGTCGCATTCGTCATTGCTTTCAACAGCAAGGCAATTGCAAACCGAAGCAGCCGAAATGATTGAATCGAAGTTTGCCGCTGATCCTGATCGTTCTCATATTCAATTGCGAATTGCCGACTGGATAAAAGACAATGCCGCGAAGCCAGACGGATTGCAGAAAATTCGCGAAGTGATGAAAGACGATAGCGAAGTTGCCGCTGTCATATTTCACACGCCACATTTTCTGTTGGGACTTGCGCAGGAAGTCCGCAAAAATTTTGAACTCGACGCAATTGAACGCTTTGTTCCTGAAGCATATCGAAAGCTTGAGGCAAGCGGCGAAATTAGCGCAACCGCCGAAAAGTACCGGCGCGTTACGAAGGGTATCGCAGCATCATGGTACAACAAGTCAATGGCTGAAAAAGCCAAAAGCCGCGTCGAAGTATAGTCAATGTCCGTCGCGCAAATCCGATTGGCCGAACTGGCGACATGGATCGCCCAAAGCAGCGCCAATCGTCGAGCGCCGTTGGGCGGCGATCTAAGCGTTGGAATGTGGGCAGTCATTATCCCGGTCGATTTGTCGCAACCTCCGCCATTGCCCATTGATCCCGAAGCCCTACCGCTATTTGTTGATGCTACGCTTGCAAACGGCGTTGCGACTGGTCCGGTCGTCACGACCGCGCCAGACAGTCAAGATCACATGGCAAGCCGCCTATCGCATCTGATTTGGAAGGTCACTGAAGGCTATCTGCCTCGGGTTGCGATCATAGGCTTGGATGATCCCGAAGAAGCCCTTCAGGACGCCATAGATCGAGCCGCGATTGCGTATGTCGATACCAATGCCGTCCCGATCCTTTGCGTCCCCTTTTTGTCACTATCAACAGCCCATAGGGCCGCGATATCGCTAAGTCTGCCCGTTGCGCTTGCACCGTAGCTTACGCCTTCCTTGCTGCTACGGTGATACTAGCCCCGGCCATTGGTTATCGCTTTGGCCGGGGTTTTTGTTCTTTTATGTTGGGCGGTATGTGGGATCACAATAGATCGATGAATTAAACATCGTATTTATAGGTACTTACAGACATAACGGGCGGAAACACACTCCGCTTAATAGCATAAATCCGTAGCCGCATTTTGATATCACCTTTACCAGTGAATTGGATGCGTTTTGCTTTTTTAAAACAAAGATTGTCCGAGGAAACCTTGAAAAAACTATATGTTGGCCAAACATCTGTTAATGGAAATCGGGTACGCTGATTCGAATATTGAGGAAAATTATGAATTGGAAAGCCGATACCGTTCTAGGAGTGTTATTTACACCGCCCGGGCAGAAACAACCAAGTTCGCTTGAACTTTGGTCTGAGCTATTTCCTAACGACACACCAGACCAGTTCCAAAAATCTAATCCCACGCCAAATTTGCACAGTAACGCAAGTGGTATACGCGACGGCTTTACCGTCACTATCGATTCACAAACCGGAAGAACGCAAATTGTGTTGGGATCGGCAAATTCGCCTATGATTCAGGAACCACCGCGTATTGATAATGTTGAGGAAGCAATAATCCGACTCAAAGAGCTTATGTCAGTTTTGGCTCGGAAACTAGATACAGTGAGGCTTGCTTTGGTAGTTGATTGCAGCGAAACTGTTCAAGATTCAGACTTGTCACAGCGGTTTCGAAATGAGTTACCTCACGCTAACCTTCCTGAAAATACGATTGACCCAGTGTATCAGTTCAATGTTCGCAAGCCTTTTGATTTTGACAACAGTGTCGTTATGAACAGATTATGCACGTGGAATACAGGCCACCAAGGCTTCGTTCTTGGAAATCTACCGCCTATATTTGATCCGTCGCAAATCAACATGAAGCCCTTTATCGGATTCAAAATTGACGTAAATTCTCACGGCGAGCCGCTTAAAATAATGCAAAATGAAGAAAAAATATTAGCTGAATTGTGCAATGAGGCAATAGCGATTTATACAAACAAAATTGAGCATTTCAATGGCAAATAATTCTCCTGATCGTGATTCAGTTACAATTAGTCGCTGGTCGTCTTCGTTTGGAAATATGATCCAGATTCATGGACGGGCGTACGAAGAACTGCAAAATAGCTATTTCAATACTTTTTCAAGTGACGCCATCCAACATGCGAAAATGGTTCGCAATGTTTTTTCGTCCACTAGTGAATTGCAGCCATTAGTTTATATTAAGTTACAAGTACCGCGTTCAAAAATTGAAAACTCGTCTGAGAATGCATTAAGCTCAGCGGCAAAGGAATACTACGATAGTATTTCATCGGAGCTCAATTTGCTCAATGACAAAGACCAAGGGCAAGAGGTTATTGAAGAAGGCGCGATCAATACAGCTTTATCTCTGATAGAATCCTTGAAAAATGCTGAGTATTCTCCACCGAAAGTCACTTGGCATGGTGGAGATGCTGTTGTGATGCTTTGGGCTGTTGGAGATACGACTTACGCTATCACAGTTACCGACAATGAATTGGGTTATGTTGTTCGAAGAAATAGAAAATCTATTAGATCAAATGATTCGATTGTGGCAGATAAGTTTAAACTCGAAGACTTGAGGTAATTTGTGCTTCTAGAAATTGTTGACGACGATGTAATTTCCCGTTGCATCATCTACCCAAAGTTTTTCAATGGCAATATCCACACCGATGAATTGCTTTGGCATTTCGGCAACAATAAAGATGATAATGGTGTTTATCACGAGTCCGCCGTACTAAGGCGATTAGCACCAACCGAAAAAGATGTTCATCATATAGGCTGTAACATAGCTTCGCTCCAAAATGAGCGTGTCGGCAACCCTGATCCGGGAGATAACAAACGCAGATATTACTGCGGTTTCCGGAGCGCAACTTTTGGTGATTTCGATCTTACAGGTGACGGATACATAATCCAATTCATTCATTGCCCTGAACACGATGTTGAATCACACGTCGACGTTTCGCTTACTATCACTGTTGAAGGGAAAAACGCAAAAGCTAGCAGGCGTACCGAAGCAGGTCTAAATTTGGCTGAGGTATTCGGCAGTGCTTCAGAGCATATTTGTTCGGTTGATAGTAAAGACGTTCACCATCCGATTACAAAGCTCGGAAGCGATTGCCTTGTCTTCACAAATGGCGATAACGATAGCTTATTAGGTCCATCCTAAATCCAATGGTTACCGCGAAGCTAGTTCGCGATTCGTAAAAAAACGCAATTGCGATAAAACTTATGATTGCAGCGACTAGAATTTAAGCAGACTTCTATGTGGTATTTTATGTGGGATAATGTAAATAGATTAAAAATCTAGCTTTATTTTCAATGATTTATATCGCCAAGTGGCGGACAGGGTGGGATTCGAACCCACGGAGAGCTTGCACCCTCGGCGGTTTTCAAGACCGCTGCATTCGACCACTCTGCCACCTGTCCGCATAGCCAATAAGGCCGGGTCGCACGCGTCCTAGCGTTCCCGATTTGAAAGCGCAAAACATTTTGTCACCAGTTGGAATGCAAAGGCAAAAATCCGGCGTATTGCCGCTTTCGGGGCGAGCAGTTGCTTCTGTGGGTTATTTAGGGATTCCCCTGCGACTCGCTTTGTGCGACAACGGGATGACGAAAGGGAAGTATTCATGCGTATCATGACCGCTATCGCCTGCAGCGCTGTTGCATTTTTCAGCATCAGCACTGCAACGCCGATGCAAGACGCCAAAGCACAATCAGGTTCGAGCTTTGAATCCTATCTCCAGCAAGTACGCCAGAAAGCCCTGCAAGAGGGTGTCCGGGCGCGGACGCTGGACGAGATTCTGCCTGGCTTGACCTATAACCCCCGGGTGATTGAACTTGATCAGTCGCAGCCCGGCGGAAGCATGAACAGTGCAATCCCGCCCTTTGCTCCTTATCAGCGACGGCATATCACGCCGGTGCGCATCGAAAATGGCAAGGCGGCCTATCGACGCCTGATCGACAAGCTGATTGATGTCGAGCGTGAAACCGGCGTGCCCGGTCCGATTATCATGGCGATTTACGGCAAAGAGACAAATTACGGTTCTTATATGGGCGACTTCGATATTCCGCGGTCGCTAGCAACCCTGGCCTATGAAGGTCGCCGCCGATCACTTTTTGAACCGGAACTGCTTGCTGTACTCAAGCTCATCGACAAGGGCGTTCCCCAGACTGCTCTCAAGGGTAGCTGGGCGGGGGCCATGGGCATGCCACAATTTCTACCTTCTGTTTACCTGCGGCTAGCAAAAGATGGCAGCGGAGATGGATATGCAGATATCTGGAATAGCGAATATGACGCAGTCGCGTCGATCGCCAATTATTTTGTCAACTCGGGATGGCGCAGGGGAGAGCCGTGGGGCATTGCTGTCAATGTGCCGTCATCACTTGATCGCGCTTCAGTGGAAAGCAAGATAGTGCCGACTCGCTGTCCGCGCGTTTTTGGCCGCCATAGCCAGTGGAAAAGCATGGCAGAGTGGCGCTCACTCGGTGTTGTGCCAGCGACCGGAAAAACTCTTGACGAGACTGTGATGGCAACCTTGCTTGAACCCGACGGGGCTGGAAACAGGGCCTATTTGTTGACCGGTAATTATCGCGTCATATTGGATTATAATTGTTCGAATTTTTACGGGCTAGCAGTGGGGTTATTGGCGGATGAAATACGCAGTTAAACTTGGAATATTGTCAACCGCAACATTGGCTTTGGCTGGTTGCAGTGGTTCACGCGAATTTGGCCAATTCCCGGATGGCACGCCACCACCGAGCAGAACGGGGCAGCCATCAGGATCAGCAGCGGTCTCTGATTATCCGCAAAAAATTGGTGATCCGTATAAAGTGGGCGGAAATACCTATACGCCCGAGGATGTGCAGAGCTACGATGAAGTAGGCTATGCTAGCTGGTATGGCGAAGAATTGTCCGGCAATCAGACGGCTAATGGCGAAACCTTTAATCCTCAAGGGATTTCGGCTGCGCACAAGACACTGCCACTCCCTTCTTATGTTGAGGTCACCGCTCTGGATACGGGACGGACGATATTGGTTCGAGTCAATGATCGCGGACCATTTGCCAACGATCGGCTGATAGACTTGTCCCATGGAGCAGCAAAACAACTGGGTATAAATCAGGGCGGCGTCACCGGCGTACGGGTTCGCAAAGTCAATCCCAATGAACAGGAGCGCGCAGTTCTTCGTATGGGTGCCCCAGCCACCGAACGGATCGGAACGCCAGATTCGCTTCTTTCGATATTGCGGAAAAATCTGGCCAAGCTGCCTCGGCCGGCCGATCCGGTCCGCCAGGCGGCTGTGCCAGCCTCGTCCCGTCCGGTTTCCGGTTCAACCAGTCGGCCTCCTGCTTCTCCTCCAAAAGGGGAAGCAACGCGCGATGGTCGCTTCATCGTTGAAGGTCCCGGACGTCCGGTTGCAGCCGAAAATAGCATCGGTGATAATTATGTCGGAGACTTCCCGGGATCCTACGTCGTTCAGGTCGCTGCATTCAGCGATAAAAAACGGGCGGATATTTTGGCTAAGAAGATCGGTGCCAAGGTCATGCCAGACGGAACGCGATCGATTTGGCGCGTCCGCTACGGGCCTTATTCGAGCGAGAAAGATGCGCAAGCAGGGCTGGCACAGGCGCAGCAGCGCGGCTATAGCGGAGCACGAATGTTGCGGGCGGACAAATAGCTTTGAGTCGCTAAATATTGATCAGGAATCTTGGCCAAAATGAAAAAATATCTCTTGGCATCACTGCCATTTATCGTCTTATCGTCCGTTGTTGTTGCTGCGCCGAATTTTGATACCGATGCGCCTATTGCCTATATGACGGACCTGTCCTCTGGAGCAGTGCTGTTCCAGAAGAATGCCGACAAGCAAATCCCTCCGGCTTCGATGGCTAAAATGATGACCGTCTACGTCGCATTTGACTTGATCGAAAAAGGCAAGCTCAAGCTGGATGACAAGTTCCGGGTCAATGAAGCAACCTGGAAGAAATGGAATAACCAAGGCTCTACGATGTTTCTCGGCGTGGGCGATCAAGTCAGCGTGAGCGATTTGCTGCACGGTATTGTTACCCTCTCGGGCAATGACGCTTGCGTCGTGCTTGCCGAAGGCATCGCCGGGACCGAAGAAGCGTTTGTCGGATTGATGAACAAGCGTGCAAAAGAACTGGGCATGTCGAAGAGCCGCTTTGGCAACAGCAATGGTTGGCCAGATGAAGGCCGGACAATGGTCACGGCGCGAGATTTAGCCAATTTGGGTTCGGCAACGGTGAATAATTTCCCGAAACTATATGATGCTTTCTACGGACAGGACGAATTTGAGTGGAACGGCATCAAGCAATCGAACCGCAATCCCCTGATGGGTAAAGTGGCTGGATCGGACGGGCTGAAAACCGGCCATACCGAAGAAGCCGGCTATGGTTTTACAGGTTCAGCCGAACAAAAGGGCCGGCGTCTCGTAACGGTGCTTGCCGGGCTGAATAGCTATGGCGGCCGTATCGAGGAATCGGTTAAATTCATGAATTGGGGATTCAATGCCTGGGAGCCCAAGAAGCTTTTTGACAAAGGCACGCGAATCCAGAATGCAGAAGTGCAATTGGGCGATAGCTCCACCGTATCTTTAGTCGCAGCCAAGGATCTATTTGCAACTATTCCAAAAGCTTCCGATGGAAAGATATCAATGAAAGTGACCTATAATGGTCCTATCAAGGCGCCAATTCTTAAAGGCCAGCCAATTGCCACATTGATTGTCAGCACAGCAGATGCCGGGCAGCAGTCAGTGCCTCTGGTTGCGGGGGAAGATGTTGGCGAAGCCGGTTTCTTTGATCGCGTCTGGGCCGGATTGAAATCTTTGCTCGGATTGGCGTGACCAAGGGCCGTTTCATTAGCCTGGAAGGCGGGGAAGGGACGGGAAAGTCCACTCAGGCCAAAGCCCTGGCGGCGGCTCTGGAGAGCAAAGGCCATAAAGTTTGGCTGACGCGGGAGCCAGGTGGTACTCCGGGTGCGGAAACCATCCGTGAGTTGCTGCTGAGCGGAGCCGACGAAAAATGGCATATTCGTACCGAAGCGATGCTGTTCGCGGCGGCACGCGCCGAACATTGTGCCAAATTGATTCAACCGGCGCTAATGCGGGGAGAATGGGTGATCAGCGATCGATTCATCGATAGCAGTCGTGCCTATCAGAGCGTGAACAAAGAACTCAGCGACGCCGAAATCATGGACTTGCACCGTGTCGGTAGCAATAATCTGATGCCGGACCGGACATTCATTCTCGACTTGCCTGAAGAGGTTGCTTCGAAAAGGGCGGCGGCGAGAGATCGCGGGGACAGCGACCGGATCGGCGGCAGGGACAGCGACTATCATCAAGCGGTCATGGCTAATTTTCGCCGGTTTGCCGCTGATGAACCGGGCCGTATCCGGATTATTGACGCATCGCAATCTGTTGAAGATATTACCGAAGAGCTCCTGCAGAATCTTGGCGACTTGATGTCATGACGTCATATCTCGGGCACGATAAACCCAGGCAAATATTCTGTCAGTCTCTTTCCAAAGATATGCTGCATCATGCCTGGATTCTGGCAGGTGACAAGGGATTAGGCAAAGCCGCCTTTGCTCAGCAAGCAGCGCATTTTCTGTTGAACTCACGCAATCAGCCTGCAACATTCAGCACCCTACAGGATGACGAAGCCGGCCATCTTCTTGCAGCCGGGTCCCATCCCGATTTTCGCTTGCTCCGCCGTGGAGCCAAAGGTGACAAGGAGGAGAAAAAGGCACGGGATAACGGCCTGGACTCGCTTGAGGAGCATGAGTTGGCGCGCAATATTAAAGTGGATCAAATCCGTGCGCTGCAACCCTTGTTTCAGAACCAGGCTTCCATTTCCGAATATCGGGTAGTCGTGATCGACGCGGCTGATGACCTGGAGCGTGCCGGTGCCAATGCTATATTGAAAAACCTCGAAGAGCCGCCGAAAAATACGATTTTCTTTCTGATAAGCCATATGCCTGACCGTTTGTTGCCTACTATCCGCTCGCGGTGTCAGATGCTGCGTTTTGATCCTTTGCCTGACGATGAAATGCGTATCGTGTTGAAGGCCGCGGCACCGAAACTGGGACAGGCCGATCTTGAGACTCTTGTAATAGCCGGAGAAGGTTCGCCAGGACGAGCGCTCCAATATATAGAGATAGGCCTTGCGGAACTGGAAACTATCGCACGAGAAATCATTGCGACTGGTGACAGGGACAATAGATTGAAAAGCGAACTGGCGCGGAAGTTGGCGCTAAAGGCAGCAACGCCGCGATATCGTGCCTTTCTGGAGCGAGCGCCCAGCTTGATTGCGGAGCAGATTAAAAGTGCTCAGATACCCTGTTCGATGCAGGCAATCGAAAAATGGCGCGAAGCCAGCGATCTTGCCACTGCGGCACTCCCGAAAGCTTTGGATAACCAAGCTGTAATATTCCGCCTAGGAAGCCTCATGGGTGACCTCACTCCGGCTCGCCAAGGAAAATAGCGAATTGGCGGTTTACAAGCGCCGCTAATCCATCAAGAGAGATGGCCATGTCTGAACCCTTTTATATTACCACCGCGATCAGCTATCCTAATGGTCGCCCCCACATTGGCCATGCCTATGAGGCGATCGCCGCTGATGCTATTGCAGCATTTTTCCGACTGAGCGGGCGCGACGTCCGGCTCATCACCGGAACCGACGAACATGGTCTGAAAATGGTCCAGACGGCGCGAGACGCCGGCGTGGATACAATCAAACTTGCTGATGAAATGTCGTCTTATTTCATAGAGATGTGCAATAAGCTTAATATCAGACATGATGGATTTCGTCGTACCAGTGAAGCGGCACATCATGAAGCCAGCAAGGCTCTGTGGAAAGCAATGGAAGCCAATGGCGATCTTTATCTAGATCGATATGAAGGCTGGTATTCGGTACGCGACGAGGCTTTCTATGCGGAAGATGAGTTGGAAACAGGCGAGGGGGGGGCAAAGCTTTCGCCTCAGGGCACTCCCGTTGAGTGGACCGCAGAAGAAACATGGTTCTTCAAGCTTTCAAAATATCAGGATAAATTGCTGAAGCTATACGAAGAACATCCAGAATTTATTCAGCCCGAAAGCCGGCGCAATGAAGTGTTGCGCTTTGTTGAAGGCGGGCTGAGGGATCTGAGTGTTTCTCGCACCAGTTTTGACTGGGGCGTACCGGTACCTGGATCTCCAGGCCATGTAATGTATGTCTGGGTCGACGCATTGACCACTTATATGACGGGCGTTGGTTATCCCGATACCAAGGGCATGTTTGCCAAATACTGGCCAGCGGATTTGCACCTGATCGGCAAGGACATCGTCCGCTTCCACGCCGTTTACTGGCCCGCTTTTCTGATGAGCGCAGGTCTGCCGCTGCCCAAACAGGTTTTTGGGCATGGCTTCCTGCTCAACCGCGGTGAAAAAATGTCGAAATCTGTTGGTAATGTAGTCGATCCGATGGAATTGGCGGAGCGTTTCGGCGTCGATCAGCTGCGCTATTTCCTGCTTGCGGACGTCGTTTTCGGCAAGGATGGTACCTATTCTGCCGACGCGATCATCACCAAGACTAACGCCGATCTTGCCAATAATTTCGGGAACCTGGCGCAACGCAGCCTGTCGATGATCGCCAAGAATTGCGATGGTAAGGTTCCATCGGCCGGAGAGCCCACTGATGCCGAAGTACAATTGCTCAGCCAGCTTGATCAATGTTTCGTTGATGTAAAGGCAGCGATGACCGGCGGCCTGTTCAAGATTGACACAGCCCTGGATATCATTCGCGAACGGCTCAGCGCGACCAATACATATTTTGCCGATCAGGCGCCATGGGCGTTGCGCAAGACCGATCCAGCGAGAGCCGATACGGTGCTCTATCATACTGCCGAGGCAATCCGGCAATTGGCGATCATGCTGCGCTGGGCGATACCCGAAAGCTGCGACAGGATGCTCGACTTGCTGGCTCAGCCAGCGGATGCGCGTGACTTTGAGCATCTCGCCACAGCTATTGAATCGGGAATAGTCTTGCCGTCACCGCAAGGGATTTTTCCGCGGCTCGAACTGCTGACAGATGAAGTGAACCCTTAATATGCTAGTCGATAGTCACTGTCACCTGAACTATAAGGGCTTGGTCGAGGAACAGGCAGAAGTGCTTGATCGCGCTCGCCAAAGCGGTGTCACAGCGATGCTCAACATCTCGACCCGCGAGAGCGAATGGCGCGATATCGTCGCCACAGCGGAGCGGGAAAAAGACGTCTGGGCCAGTATTGGCATCCATCCGCACGAAGCCGATTCTCATCCCGACGTAGATCTTCGAAAGCTAGTCGTCGAGGCAGCTCATCCGAGGGTTGTAGCGATTGGCGAAACCGGGCTGGATTATTATTATGATCACAGCGACAGGGAGCGGCAAAGGCAGAGCTTTCGCACCCATATTCATGCAGCACGCGAAACCGGTCTGCCAATCATTGTCCATACCCGCGATGCCGAAGCGGACACGGCCGAAATAATGGCAGAGGAAATGGAGCAGGGCGCCTATTCCGGCGTTATCCATTGCTTCACCGCGAGCGAAGATTTTGCACAGAAGGCCCTGGCGCTCGGCCTCTATATTTCGATCTCCGGTATCGTGACCTTTAAAAACGCAAAAGATTTGCAGGAAACGGCGGCAACATTGCCGTCGAACCGGCTTTTGGTCGAAACCGATGCTCCATTTTTGGCTCCGGTGCCGCATCGCGGAAAAACCGGAGAACCGGCGTTCGTTGCAGATACAGCCCGCTTTCTTGCTGGCTTGCGAAATGAGGAGTTTGACGTGCTTTGTGAGACGACCAGTCAGAATTTCTACAAGCTTTTCACCAAGGCGCGACCCTGAATTTGGCTTTGAAACTTACGATATTGGGATGTGGGACTTCATCGGGTGTGCCACGTATCGGCAATGACTGGGGTGATTGCGACCCGAACGAGCCGAAAAACCGCAGAAGTCGTGTTTCAATCTTGGTAGAAAGCGCGACGACTCGAATATTGGTCGATACATCTCCCGATTTGCGCAATCAGTTCCTCGACAATGCCATAGATCATATTGATGCTGTAATCTGGACGCACGATCATGCTGACCATTGTCACGGCATTGACGATCTCCGTCCGATATTTCAGCAAGGACGCAAAGCGGTACCCGGCTATGCTCCTCCCTTTGCTCTCCACAGCCTGAAAAATCGTTTTGCTTATGCCTTTGAGGGACATAAATATTATCCCTCTATTTGCGAAGGCGTCGCGCTCGATAGCGACGTCGAAATTGGCGACATTTCGGTCCGCTATGTTGACCAGCCACATGGTAATATTACCTCTGCCGGGCTGCGCTTCGAACATCTGGGAAAATCCATAGTTTACGCGACGGATTTTGGCGAAGTTACCGAAGAAATGCGAGATCTGTATCGCAATTGTGATCTGTTTATAGTGGATGCTCTGCGCGACAAACCGCATCCTACGCACGCACATCTGGACATGACACTGAGCCTTATCGACGATGTGCAAGCGGAACTGAGCCTGTTAACACATATGGACAATTCGATGGACTATAACCATCTTGTTACTATCTTGCCTGATCACATCCGGCCGGCTTATGATGGCTATAAGAAAGAAATCTGACTGTTGACCGAAGACCAAAATATCAACCTTATCTTCGCGATCGGCGCTCTGGTGCTGGTGGGGAGCGCGTTATTTTCCCGGCGGATAGGCTTTGGTGAAGTCATCCGGACAGCATTGGCCTGGGTTGCCATATTTGCGGTCTTCATCGTCGGATTTTCTTATCAGCATGAAATATTGGCGGTCTGGAACCGCGTATCGGGTGAAGTCACTGGTACAAATCATCAACTCATGGTGGGAGATGCACTGCGGATCCAGCAGTCGGCTGACGGCCATTTTTGGGTTGACGCAAAGGTTAACGAGCACCCGGTCCGGTTCTTGATCGACAGCGGAGCAACCACCACAGCGATGACGTTGAGAACGGCAGAAATGGCCGGCATTGAAATCAGCAAAAGTCCGTTTCCAGTTGTGTTAACGACAGCCAATGGATCGGTCGCGGCGCAGCGCGGTACAATTCAATCGCTTCAAATTGGCAATATGTTATCCAAGAATCTGGCCGTTGTTGTTGCAGAGGAATTTGGTGAGTCCAACGTGATTGGTATGAACTTTTTGTCAAAGTTGGGGAGTTGGCGCGTAGCGGGGGGTGAAATGATATTGGAACCGCCCAGCAGCGCCCTTGTAGAATGAGCTTTAATTTAACATAATATATATTATCAACCTTATTGATGGGTTAGAATGGAAGCGTAATTGATCGACCCCCTGCTAGAAATCATACGGCGTTTGCGCAATCGGGACAATGGTTGCGAATGGGACAAGGTGCAGACGTTCAAGACGATCGCGCCTTATACGATCGAGGAAGCCTATGAAGTTGCCGATGCCATCGAACGCGATGATATGTTTGCGCTTAAAGATGAACTCGGTGATCTCCTGCTGCAGGTCGTTTTTCACAGCCAGATCGCAGCCGATGCCAAGCAGTTTGATTTTCAGGATGTTGTTCAGTCAATTTGTGACAAAATGACGCGGCGTCATCCGCATATCTTCGGCGAAGCTGATGAGAGTCCGGGATGGGAACAGATCAAGGCCGAAGAACGCGAGCAAACAGGACAGTCCAGTGCGCTGGATGGGGTTGCTCTTGCCCTGCCCGCCTTGCTGCGCGCGCAAAAGATCCAGAAACGCGCCGCCCGAGTCGGATTTGACTGGCCCGACAAAGCCCCGGTGAAAGACAAATTGCTAGAAGAACTGGAAGAAGTGGCAGCGGCCGTAACCGACGAGGAAATTCACGAGGAAATAGGCGATTTACTGTTTTCAGCGGTCAACCTTGCCCGGCATTACAAAGTCGATGCGGAACGCGCCCTGGCCGACGCCACAACCAAATTCACGAAAAGGTTCAATAAGATAGAATCCAGTCTTAGCAAAGATATGCAAGATATGTCGATCGAGGAACTCGAGGTGGAATGGCAAAAGGCCAAGGCTGGTCTGGCTACTGGTTGACTGCTCAATGCAGCGCGTCATAGCGTCCCCAGTTACGCGGCGACATTTCCACGGTCAGGATAAGATTGTCAGCTTGCTGTTCGCTACTCAGAACCCGTCCATTTTCGTGTAACCATGCCATCCGCTTGCCATCGGATGCGGCAATGCTGATCTGTTCCGATTTATAGCCTTCCGACAATGTTTTCGCGATCAGATTGACCAGTGTATCAACACCGGCCCCGGTCTCTGCAGAAATGGCGCAAATATTGTCGGGAAGAGGCGCCGAAATCCGCGAATATTGCGGATCATCGGGAGAAATTTTATCGATCTTATTCCACGCTTCAATGACAGGAGGCCCCTCTCCTGCTTCCGCTGACACGCCAAGATCGGCCAGGATTTGACGAACGTCATGGGCCTGTGCGTCACTCGCCTCGTGTGAAATATCGCGAACATGAACCACGACATCAGCAGCACTTACTTCTTCGAGCGTGGCCCGGAAAGCGGCGACCAATTGCGTTGGGAGATCGGATACAAATCCAACCGTATCCGACAGGATCGCCTTGTCATAGCCGGGCAACGAAAATTCTCTCATCGTCGGATCGAGCGTTGCAAACAGCAAATCTTCGGCAAAGACATCCGCACCTGTCAGCCGGTTGAACAATGTTGATTTCCCGGCATTTGTGTAACCGACCAAGGCAATGACTGGCCAGGGCGCGCGCTGGCGTCTTTCCCGGTGCAACGCGCGGGTTTTGCGCAAATGAGCCAGATCCTTGCGCAATTTGGCCATGCGGTCGCGGATCATCCGCCTGTCCGACTCGATCTGGGTTTCCCCCGGTCCACCTAGAAAGCCGAAACCGCCGCGTTGCCGTTCCAGATGGGTCCAACTGCGTACCAGTCGGCCCGCCTGATAATCCAGGTGCGCCAGTTCGACCTGCAAACGGCCTTCCGCTGTCGCTGCCCGGGCCCCGAATATTTCCAGAATCAACCCCGTACGGTCGATGACCTTGACGTCCAGCTTTTCTTCCAGATTACGTTGCTGGATCGCACTCAGGCTGCCATCGACGATCAATATCGAGGCTTCCTGTTCTGCCATCATGGAGCGGATTTGATCCACCTGCCCGGAACCGAACAAAGTCGCAGGCTTCGGCTTTCGAACCGAAAAATAATGCGAGGCCGTTGCGACCAGTCCGATCGCCAAGGCCAGGCCGACGGCCTCATTGAGCCGGTGCTCAAGCGCCGACTGGCTCAGCGACACCATGTCTGGATGTACTATAAGGGCCCGGCGGCTCTTACTGTCGAGACCTTCCTTCTCAAATGGTATCAATGCGCACCATCATCGGATTGGTTATAATCTGCCAGATTGAGCGGTCCACCGGGTTGCACGGTGGATATGGCATGTTTGTAAACGAGCTGAGACAGACCTTCCCGTTCCAGCAGGATGCAAAACAGGTCATAGGCTGCAACTTCGCCCTGCAACATCACGCCGTTCACCAGAAACATCGTTACCGGATCGTTGCTGTCCCGGACCGCCGTAAGAAATACTTCTTGCAGGACTCCTGCCCGGCTTTTGGCATTTGCCATGAGGTCGGCAAATGGTTCCGTGTTGAGCGCTTCGGAAGGCATGATCGTCGATATGGCATGTTTATAGACAAGCTGGGATTGGCCATCGCGGCGAAGCAATACGGAGAAATTGTCGAACCAGGTGACGATCCCCTGAAGTTTGACGCCTTTGACCAGAAACATGGTCACAGGGGTTTTCGATTTTCGAAGGGAGTTTAGGAATAAATCCTGTAAGTTGTTTGATTTATCGGTCATATTTGACTCCAATTATTGGCTATCTTTGCGATGGCATCTTATGTTTTCAGGGGCATTCAACCTATATATATGGGATTCGCGCGTTCACGACAACCGCTTAACCGATAAGCTTATTCTGCGTCCGTTTTCTTGCGCGAGGCAAGGCCCAATATCTTCAGTTTCCGGTGTAAGGCAGACCTTTCCATGCCGATGAAGTTCGCGGTTTTGGAAATATTGCCGGAAAAGCGCCGGATCTGGACTTTCAGATATTCCCGCTCGAAACTTTCCCGTGCCTCTCTCAACGGCGATCCCATCAGAGAAGCGACACCTTGATCAAGATCGTCATCATTACCGAGAATCTCCGGCGGTAACATTTCGATCTCGATCTTGGTAAACTTGTCCTTCGGCGCCAAGATGATCGTCCGCTCGATCACATTGCGCAATTGCCTTACATTTCCAGGCCAGTCGCAGGCCTGCAGCGCAGCCATGGCTTCATAGGAGATTTCAGGCGACTGGAGGCGTTGTTCGGCAGCAAAACGAGCAGCGTAATGTTCTACCAGAACCGGGATATCTTCGCGCCTTTGGTTTAGCGGCGGCAGGACGACCGGTACGACATTGAGGCGATAGAACAGGTCTTCCCGGAATCGCTTTTCGCGAATTTCGACTTCCAGGTCGCGCGAGGTTGCCGAGACCACCCGGACATCGACATTCACTTTCTGGGAACCGCCAAGCCGGTTGAAACTCTGTTCTGTCAGTACCCGTAATATCTTGCCCTGGGTGTCGAGCGGCATGTCGGCGACTTCGTCGATGAACAAGGTCCCGCCATGGGCTTCCTCCATTAATCCGGTTTTTTCGACCTTTCCGTTGCGTTCGGTGCCGAACAGCTCCTCTTCGACGCTTTCCGGTGAAAGTCTGGCTGCACTGATGGTGACAAATGCAGCATTGGAACGCGAACTCCAATTGTGCATCAATCGAGCGGCAACTTCTTTGCCTACCCCGGCGGGCCCGGAGATCAGCAAGCGGCTACCGGTGCCGGCTACCCGCTTCAATGTTGCGCGAACATTGTTTACGGCAGCCGAGTTGCCAGTCAACTCGTCTGCGAAGCCTACCCGCGCCTTGAGAATCTCGTTTTCCCGACGAAGCCTGTCCGTCTCGGTGGACCTTGCTACGAGATGCAGCAGATGTTCGGCTTCAAAGGGCTTCTCGATAAAATCGACAGCGCCTTGCGATATCGCGGCTACCGCCGTGTCGATGTTTCCGTGACCAGAAATCACGATGATCGGCATTTTTGCATCAAGCTGCTTCAGTTCGGTGAGCAATTCGAGACCGTCCAGTCGCGATCCTCTCAGCCAGACATCAAGCAGAACCAGCGAAGGTCTGCGTTCGTTTACCGCAGCAAGGGCCGCGTCGCTGTCAGCGGCCACTCGGGTCGTATAGCCCTCGTCTTCCAGTACGCCGGATATCAGATTACGAATATCGGGTTCGTCGTCGACAACTAAAATATCTAACGCCATGTTGAACCTCTAATCCTCATTCTCAATTTCGGTTATGTGCTCATCACTGTCGGCAAGGTTAGAACCATTGCGTCCAGATGCCTCCCCTGTTGCATGTGATAATCTCGCCAATTTGCTCGGGTTGAACCGGATTGTCACTCTCGTACCGTCAATTGGCGCATCATCGAACTTAATCTCACCGAAATGTTCTTCGACGATTTTCTTGACTATCGCCAAGCCCAATCCGGTGCCACTGGCCCGAGTCGTCATATATGGCTCGACGATGCGGTCGCGCTCTATAGGCAGGCCGATGCCATTGTCCGTCAATTCGACGACGACCATCTGATTTTCGGTTCTGACCGCGAATTCTATTACACCATCAGAAATTCGATAATCCGCGCTTGTTTCGGCCTTTTGCTGAATCGCTTCGGCAGCATTTTTGATGATATTGGTAAAGGCCTGCCCCAATTGCCGACGATCACAAACCAGCGAAATTGGCTGATCTTCAGCAACAAAATTAAACGCAATAGCCGGCCAAGCGACATCCTGCATGAACAGCGCCTGCTTCATGATATCATCAAGATTTTCCTCCCGAAAGACCGGCTTGGGCATTCGCGCGAAGGAGGAAAATTCGTCAACGATGTTCCTTAGATCCCCAACCTGACGGACAATCGTGCTGGTAAGATTATCGAATACGGCAGCATCATCGGTGATCCGCGAACCAAATCTGCGTTGCAGGCGTTCTGCGGCCAACTGGATCGGCGTCAACGGGTTTTTGATTTCATGGGCAATACGCCGCGCGACATCCGACCAAGCGGCCCGCCGTTGATCGAGCAATTGCTGGGTTATATCTTCAAAAGTGATCACATGTCCGTTCGGGCCGCCGACAATTTTGACCGCTAGCGTCCGCATGTCGGTATCGGAGGCAAATTCGATGATGCTGTTTTCGACCCCATCCTGAATCAGTTCGGCAAATTGTGGGGCAGCCGTTCCAATGTCGACATCAAGCAAAGCATCGACAGGTTTTGAAAGTAGTGACTGTGCTTGGGAATTGACGAGCTTGATCTCCCCTTTTTCGTCGAGACTGATGATACCGGCGGTGACCGATTCCAGTACGGCCTCGATAAATGCCCGTCTGCTCCCCAGTTGCTCGTTCGCTGTGATCAACGCGGTTGTTTGTGTTTCCAACCGCTCGGTCATGCGATTAAACGCCCGTCCCAGCGTGCCGATCTCGTCATTTTCAAAAGTTGTGGGCACCCGCGTAGCAAGATCCCCTTCGGTAACCCGTTTTGCCGCATGAACCAGGTCGCTGACCGGCTTAACCAATCGGTCCGCAACGATCAGCGCGATCCACAAGACCAGACCGACAATGAGCAGCGAAATAACGAACAAGGCGATGTTAAACTGTAATTGCAGGCTTCTGGATCGCGAGAAAAGATCCTCATAATCCGCCAGAACGGATTGCGCCCGCTCCCACTGGCTTAGCGCCAGCATATCAGAGTCCCGCGCTGCGTAGAGAAATATGCGTGATTTCAGATCAAGTGCGGTCACCGCTTCAATCTTGTTCGGCCTCGCTGTCACAACATAGCTCTGCCCCTGCTGCAACTTTTTCAGAACCTCTTCGGTTATTTTGGGCCGCTGGTCGCCGTCGTCAGGGTCAACCGCTGCGGCCGTCCTAGCAACACCGTCTGCTCCATATTCGATAATGGCCGATTCATTGAGCTTGCGCGACAGCACCTGAAAAACATAGCCCTCGGCAAATTCCGGGCTCTCGAGTTCCGCTTGCTGCAAATAATTGCGCAAATCATTGGCCATGGTGATCGTCTCGTCACCGACCTCGCGCTGATTTTGCTCATAATAGCCGCGCGCCAAATTATTTGCGTTTTCCAGCATGCCTCTTGCGCGATCCGAAAACCAGAATTCCACGCCATATTGAAACAGCAGGGAAGCAAATATGACGACCAGTACCATGGGTATGCTGGCGACAAGGGAGAATAAGGCAACCAGTCGAACGTGTAGCCGGCCTTTGCTGCCGATTGACGATTTTGCCGCTCGCCCCTTTGCGATCCGGCGACCGAACAGCACCAGCAATGTGATCGCGGGAATCAGATTTGCCACGAGCAGGGCTGCCGTCAGAGGCGGCGAAATGAAATCGGTTTGATCGGATTGTCTGCTCAGCAGAAAATAGGTGCCGACCATTATTGCCCCAAAGAGGAGCAAAACGATCCATTCGACCCGTCTCATCACGCCATCGCGTTCGGCCATCAGGGAAAGTCGCCGCAGCCAGTTGGGAACTCGAACATCCCCTTTTAGGTTCAAAACCGTCATTGTGCTTTCAATACAACAGTTTCGTTGCGGTAAAAGCACTAATATTGCAAAAATATCACGGTTCGGCCATTCAAACCGTCACTTCATCGCGGCGAGACCCCGAAACGGGCTCATCATAGCGAGCACAGGTGGCCGGTCTTGGCTCCGGCTATTTGGATTGTGTGGGATCAATCTGATATTCGTTGAGCTTCTTGCGCAGCGTGTTGCGATTTATTCCGAGAATTTTGGCTGCCTTGATCTGATTGCCATGAGCATGGTGCATCATCTCGATCAGCAATGGCTTTTCAAATTTTTCCAAGGCCTGAGCATATAGATTTTCCCTGTCGGGACCAGCCATCAACCCCAGTACAATTGACTTGATGTGACTTTCAAACTCCATATTCGCTGATTCAAACCGGTCGTCACCGCGTTCCGAAGCCAGAATTTGGCGGATGGCATCCTCGGAAAGCGTGCCTTCCCTGCCAGTCACCACGAGGCGATAGATGACATTCTTGAGCTCGCGAACATTTCCCCGCCAATAGTGATGGCAGAGCAGATTCATCCCCTCCTGGGAAATTTGCTTGTGGGGCAGACCTTCGGTCACTGCGAGTTTGAGGAAATGATTGGTTAGCGCCGGAATATCACTGGCGCGGTCCCTTAGCGGCGGCAGTTCGATCGGAACGACATTGATCCGGTAATATAGATCTTCGCGAAATTTGCCCTGCTCGATCAGCTCAATAAAATTATGGTTGGTGGCTGCAATGATCCGGACGTCCAGCTTGACCAGCCCCTTGCCGCCGACGCGATTTATTTCGCCCGATTGCAAGGCCCGCAAAAGACGCGTCTGGGCATGCATCGGCATGTCGCCAATCTCGTCGAGAAACAGGGTCCCTCCCTGTGCCTGTTCGAATTTCCCCGAGGCGCTGGCTACCGCTCCGGTAAAGGCGCCTTTTTCATGGCCGAACAATTCTGCCTCGATCAGCTCCGAGGGGATCGCGGCCATGTTCACGGCGATAAACGGTCCGGACTTCCGGTGACCCAGTCCGTGAATGGCTTCGGCAACAAGCTCCTTGCCGGTCCCTGATTCGCCCAGGACGAGGACGGACAGGTCATTTTTCAGCAGCCGGGCAATCATCCGGTAGACTTCCTGCATCTCCGGGCTGCGACCAACCAGTGGCAGGCTTTCTTCATCTACGGACTGTTCGATCGGCTGAATATTTTTCGGTTTCAGGGCCTGGCCGACCACTTCTACCAGCTCATCGAGATCAAATGGTTTGGGCAGATATTCAAAGGCACCGGTCTCCGACGCGCGCACGGCGGTGTTGAGGGTGTTCTGCGCAGAAATGATAATGATCGGGATGTTCGGCTGGATTGCTTTCACGCTATCCAGAGAGGAAATCCCGTCCCCCTCGCCCAGGCCCACATCGGTCAGTAGCAGATCATAGGTGCTGCTCGCCATAAGGGCGTCGCGTTCGGTGATGGATTTGCAATTTTCGACTTCATAGCCCTCGGCGCGCAACGCCGTGATAATGACGTGGCTGACCGACAAATCGTCCTCGACCAATATGATTTTTTCGCGGGCCATAGATTGTCCTGACGTTAGTTTTTCGGTGCGACCGGAAGAAACAGGGTGAACCGGCTCATTTCTTCCTGATTTTCCCGGTCATAGCGGATGCGTCCGTTCATATCGCGCATCAGCTTCTTGACCAGAGCGAGGCCGAGGCCCTGCCCTTCTTTCTTGGTTGAGACGAAGGGTGAGAAGATTTCCCGTTCCAGTTCTGCCGGAACGCCGGGGCCATTGTCGCAGACCATGATCTGGATCGGCAGCCGAATTGCCTCGGTTTGACCATGAGCCGACAAGGAGGCGCCGAAACTATAGCGAGTGACGATGCGGATCTGCGCATTGGGCAGATGTTTGGTGGCGTCGACGGCATTGGCGAGCAAATTGGTCAAAACCTGCATCATCGCGTCCGGATCGATCAGGGCATTCGGCAGAGACGGATCAAATTTGTCATTGATCTTTACCGCCTGGCCCGTGGCGGCTTCGATCGAGCGGCGGGCACGATCGATCAATGTGTGGATATTGACGGCCTTGATCTGAGCAGGTTGATTGGACGATAAAGTCTGCATTCGGTTCAGCAGGTTAACCACACGCTCGACTTCGGCCGTGATCATCTGGGTTAGCGGCTTTTGTGTCTCATCGAGTTGCCGGTCGAGCAATTGTGCCGCGCCCTTGATCGCTGCCAGCGGATTTTTGATTTCATGGCTGAGTATGTCCGGCGCCCGGATCGCAAGACTGGAAGGGTCGCTATTTTCATTCTCGAGAATCGGGCCGTCCTGGGGCATCAGCGACAGCGATATCAGTCGCCAATCAGAATCCGAGGCGAGCGGATGAATGTCAAAATCGACAATACCCAGCTTGCGGTCGTCGGTGGAGACCATGACACCGCGAGCAGTGAGCCGGATTTCCTGCTCGGTCAAAGCCGCATCCAGTCTGGGATCGGTAAAATGCAGGATATGATTGATCTGCCGACCGATCAAATGCTTGGCACTGGTCCCGAAGAGCGCTTCGCCTGCCGGATTAATCCGGGTTACCATATGCTCTGAATCCAGGACGATCAAAGCATGGTTGAGCCCCGCCAGAATTTGCTCTCCTGACGGATTTCCGTCCATCAGGCTGCCGCTTTATTCAGCCAAGGCGAATAAAACTCCTCCAGCATTTTCAGCACAATATGCGGATCAGCCTCACTATTTGCCCGATTGCGAAATTCTGCCGAGCCGGTCAACCCTTTGGTATACCAGCCGATATGTTTGCGGGCGACCTTGACGCCGATATCTTCCCCGTAGAGCTTTAACATGTCCCGATAATGCTCGTCGAGAACAGCATATTGTTGCTGAATATCGGGATCCGGTAGGCTCTCTCCAGTTTTAAACCAGTGCATGAACTGCCCCAATAGCCACGGTTTGCCATAAGCGCCGCGACCGATCATCACGCCATCCGCACCGCTTTGCTCGAGCGCAGCCTGTCCGTCTTCAATGGTGCAAATGTCGCCGTTGACGATCACTGGCAGGGAAACCGCCTGCTTCACTTTGCTGACAAAGGTCCAGTCTGCGCTGTCCCGGTACATTTGGCAGCGGGTCCGACCGTGTACGACGATCATCTTTGCGCCAAGATCTTCTGCAATATGGGCGAGCTCGGGCGCATTCAGGCTTTGATGATCCCAGCCCATCCGCATTTTGACTGTGACCGGCACATTGACCGCTTCAACCGTTGCCTTGATCAGTGACGCCGCCAGCGGAAGGTCGCGCATCAGCGCCGAACCGGCATCGCCGTTGACCACTTTTTTAACCGGGCACCCCATGTTGATGTCGATAATTTGCGCACCGCGATCCTCGTTGAGCCTGGCAGCGTCGGCCATGACCGCGGGATCACAACCTGCGAGCTGCATCGACACCGGTTCTTCGCTTGGATCCCAGGCGCATTTCTGCAAGGATTGACGTGTCTCCCGGATCATCGCCTGGCTAGCGATCATCTCGGTTACATTCAGTCCCGAACCAAAGCGCCGGACCAGCTTGCGAAACGGCAAATCGGTGACACCAGTCATCGGCGCCAGCAAAACCGGGCTTTCTATTTGGATATTACCAATCGAGATGGGCTTGAGTTTCATTGATACTGCCTAAAATTTAAGCACCCCTTATCGACAAATCAATTTCGAGGCAAGAATTGCTTCATTCCTATTCTGAGCGTAGATCGCGATTCATGATTGAAGCCAGCGATCCTTCCAAGAAAACCCATGCGTTGATCGTTGCAGCCGGTATCGGTGCGCGGTCCGGACTGGACCGTCCCAAGCAGTTCGAACTGGTGAGTGGCAAGCCGATGGTAAGCCATAGCGTAGAACAATTTCTGTCTCACAGTGCAATTGACCAGACCTGGATTGTGATCGCCGCGGGTCAGGAAGACGCGCTTAAACAAGGTCTTGGGTCGATCTCCTCCCTAAATCTGGTTATCGGCGGCGCAACCCGCCAGCAGTCCGTATTCAACGGGCTAAGGGCAATTGAGCAAGCGGGTGGCGCCAAGAATATTCTCATCCATGATGCCGCGCGGCCGTTTGTATCGCACAAGATGATAGACCGTCTGCTCAATCAGTTGGAAACTGCATCGGCGGCGATCCCGGCCCTGCCCTGCGTTGATACCATGGTGCAGCTTCACGGCGACCATCTCGACCAGACCGTGGACCGAAATAGCCTGTGGCGAGTGCAGACGCCGCAAGCCTTTGACTTTTTAAAACTTCTGACCGCTCATCAGCATTTTGATGCTGACCAGGATGCAAGCGATGACGCCCAGATATTTAAAGCAGCCGGACATTCTGTGACGGTTGTAGAGGGCGATGAAGCGGCCAAGAAATATACTATGCCAGACGATTTTGCCGAAAAGGGAAAGCAGGACATGCCCCAAATACGCACCGGAATGGGCTATGATGTCCACCGTTTGGCCGCTGGTGAAGAATTGTGGCTAGGCGGCGTGAAGATCGATCATGACAAGGGACTTGCCGGACATAGCGATGCCGATGTTTTGCTGCACGCGCTGACCGATGCCCTGCTCGGAACCATAGCAGCCGGTGACATTGGCGACCATTTTCCGCCATCCGACCCGCAGTGGCGCGGCGTGGCTTCAACGCGGTTTGTCGAACATGCGGTCTCCCTCATCACAGAGAAAGGCGGTATCATCCAAAATGTTGATATGACTGTCATCTGTGAAGCCCCCAAAATCAAGCCGCACCGCGACGCCATTCGAGCGAAGATTGCAACGATGCTGAAACTCAGCCAAGATCGAGTCAGTGTCAAAGCGACAACCACGGAAGGCCTGGGTTTCGCCGGGCGCAAGGAAGGGATAGCGGCGCAAGCCATTGCTACGATCATTCTGGAAGGACAAAATAATGCGTAAATTTGCCTGCTGCGTAACCTTGCTCAGTGCATTGAATATCGGCGCAGCCCAGGCTGCCGAAATGAAAAGTTGCGTCTCATCGGAACAGGCCAACGCTATATTCACATATATATTACCCGTTGTTTTTGATGCTGCCGGATCAAAATGTAGTCCCTATCTTGATGCGAACGTAGCGCTGATGCAGCATAAATCCGGTTCATATCAAAAATATGTCGCGGCTTCCAAACAGGCTTGGCCAAAAGCTAAAGTCGGTATTCGTGTCATGTTCGCTGAAAAATTGCCGGAAAGCATGGATATTGAAGCGGTACGACCCTTTATCGATGGGCTGGTCACTGCGATGGTTAGCGATGGTATCAAGCCCAAAAGCTGCTCGATGATTAGCGAGGCTTACACATTGCTGGAGCCATTGCCTGCGGCTAATTTTGGTGGTTTAATGGCGTTATTCATGAAATTGGGAGCCGAAGGCGACAAGAAACCGCCGATAAATATTTGTGAAAACTTGAAAAAATAGGCTAACCGCACTCGCTATGCAAAATCTTCTCGACCCCGAACTGATCACTTTGGCTACCAGAGTGATCGATCAGAACCGCAAAATCGGCAGGCGGATTGCCGTGGCCGAAAGTTGCACGGGCGGCCTCGTTGCCGCTGCTCTCACTGAGGTGGCGGGAAGCAGCGATGTTTTTGATTGCGGTTTCACTACATATTCCGATGGCGCCAAGCAGAATATGCTCGGTGTAAGCGGTGACCTGCTAGAGACATTTGGCGCAGTTTCAATCGCAGTCGCTTGGGAAATGGCCCAGGGCGCCCTGGAGCGTTCAGGCTGTGATATCGCGGTCGCGATTACCGGCGTTGCGGGACCAGGCGGAGGCTCCGAGAAAAAACCGGTTGGCACGGTAGTTTTTGCCAAGGCCGAAAAAGGCAAAAGCGTCGAAGACGTGGTCGCCGACCGCAAGAATTTCGGCGACGACAAGAGCCGGGCCGAAATCCGGTTTCAGGCCGTGCTGGTGGCGCTGGAACTGTTGTTGCCTGAAGATGAGGAGTAGCTGCTGCCGTAAATTTCGCCAGCACGATCGACAAACGCACCGGTCATCTTGTGCAACGCCTTGGCAAACATTTGGCCAGCGAGTTTCTCGAATACCCGGTTTTTAAACGTGAATTCGACATAAAAGTCGACATGGCAGCCGCCGCCGTCGCGCGACCGGAAACGCCATTCATTGTGCAACTGTTTCAGCGGCCCGTCGAGATAATCGACGTCGATCGATTGATTATGCGCCTTGATTACCCGCGATGAAAATTGCTCTCGCAGACCTTTAAAGCCGACCAGGACATCAGCGAGCATTTCGATTTCACTATCTGCCCGGATCCGTGTGCCGACCACCCAGGGCAGAAATTCCTGATAGCGTCCGACATCGGCCACCAGCGCGTACATTTGCGCGACGCTATATGGCAGATCGCGTGTTTCCCTATGCGCGGGCATTCGATGCACCGGAACGGGCCAGTTTTTCTTCACGGGCCTGACGCATTTTGGCGAAATCCTCGCCGGCATGATAGCTGGAGCGGGTCAGCGGGCTAGAAGCGACCAGCAGGAAGCCTTTTGCGCGAGCGACCGAAGCATAAGCATCAAAAGCCTGCGGCTTGACGAATTCGCTGACTTTTACATGTTTGGTCGTGGGCTGGAGATATTGGCCCATGGTCAGGAAATCGACATCGGCGCTGCGCATATCGTCCATCACCTGATGCACTTCGAGTCGCTGTTCGCTCAAGCCGAGCATCACGCCCGACTTGGTGAAGATCGAAGGATCGAGCCGCTTGACCTGTTCCAGCAGACGCAGCGACGCATAATAGCGGGCACCGGGCCGAATTGTTGGATAGAGACGCGGAACGGTCTCAAGATTGTGATTGTAGACATCGGGACGGGCAGCCACGATGGCCTCGACCGCCGCTTCGGTCTTGTTGCGGAAATCCGGGGTTAAAATCTCGATCGTCGTTTTCGGGGTCGTCCGGCGCAATGCCTCGATCACTTTCACGAACTGGCTTGCGCCGCCATCAGCAAGGTCATCGCGGTCAACCGAGGTCACGACAATATGTTCGAGTCCCAGCTTGGCAGCGGCATCGGCAGTATGTTGCGGCTCCAGGGCGTCCACTGCCATCGGCATGCCGGTCTTGACATTGCAGAAGGCGCAGGCGCGAGTGCAGACGTCGCCGAGGATCATCACGGTCGCGTGCTTTTTGGTCCAGCATTCGCCAATATTCGGGCAAGCCGCCTCTTCACAAACAGTGTTAAGCTTATGCTCGCGCATCAAGGCGCGGGTTTTCTCAAATTCGGCACCCATCGGGGCTTTGACCCGAATCCAGTCAGGCTTGCGCAAGCGCTCTGGCGGGCTGTCGGGCGTGGTGATCTTGGTGATTTCGTTCATTTCTATCAGATAGCGATGGAAAAGCGCTCTTGCCACCCCCTAAACCGGTGATATGGATTGAAACATGACAAAATTCACCGATCTGCTCGATGGCTATCGCCGCTTCCGTTCCGAACAATGGAAAATGCAGCGCGAACGCTGGGATGAACTCAAGGA
>TARA_R110000824_G_scaffold54557_6_pt1 | contig 32170 bp, 37 predicted proteins | sample TARA_R110000824 | Tara Oceans TARA_R110000824 (sample SAMEA4397747) | marine metagenome | biome: Polar Biome; feature: [MES] marine water layer (ENVO:01000295) within the mesopelagic zone...; material: water (ENVO:00002006), including particulate matter (ENVO:01000060) such as......
ATACAATAAATCGTCATCAATCCATACAATATGGTCGATCTGATGGTCTTTTTTAAGGCCGGCGATTTCACCCACTACCGAATCAATCTCTCTAGCGCGTACGCTCTTTCCATTGAAATTTCGGACGCTGCAAAAAGAGCACCGTGCACGGCAACCGCGGTTAGAAACTACGGAGGCTCCGCGATAGTTTGGTTTAAGCCATGACCTATAGGAGCCCACTTCGCCCAAAGCGCTATAGCGCCCTATCGGGAGGGAGCAATAATCTGGGATCGCATTGATGCTGGCTGGTGATGGAACCGCGCGAGTGGTTATGCCCACGTATTCATCATCAATAATAGTACTAATTTGACTTAATTTGGTGCTGTCGGTCTTGTCGTTCACAATGTCTAGTATGTCGGGAAAACTCGCGTCTCCTTCAAAAGTCCCTCCAAAGTCAATACTAGGAGCTTCACGCAATACATATTCCGGGGCGTTTGTAAGGTGGACACCCCCCGCAAATATAGGAATCGCTGGGTACTCCTCTCGTATGAAGTCAGACACACGGCATAGCATTTCGTGGCCCATGGTGAACATACACGTGAGGGCGATGGTGTGCGGTTGGAACTGGGCGACGGCCTCTTTTATTTTGTTCTTCCAGAAAACGGCAATCTCTTCTTGTGCCTCTTCATCGTTATATTCTTTCTCAGAGTTATCAATATAATTTAAAACTTCATAATTGAGGTCTAAAATATCTCCTTCGTAGCCCCTTTCCTTAATATTCTTACATAAAACCCCCAAGCCATAAGGGGGCCAATTGTAATAACGCTTGTTTATAGCTTGACTGATTTCAAAATATTCACCGTTGAATGGGAGGGGTTGAATAAAAAGTACCCGCGTGCATCCCGACGGAAATGATTTTTTAAGTTGGGTGAAGATAGCCTTTTCTTTTTTATTTAATGCGGCTTGATCATGGTATGATGTGAGTTTCATTTCTAGTCTGCCGCCCTTTGTCCCAAGTCCTTGCTCAGCAAGGTACCTGTATAATAAAGATCGAAGACTCTGCACACGATATTAGTAAATTGCCTGCCGAGGTCGCTTAAAAGAATTACGTCGTCTTTATATGTCAAGACCTCGTCGTTTTCCAACATTTCTATGTCTTTTAGCTCGCTCTGAAAATACTGAAGAGCATCTATTCCGTACTTTGAAGAAATGTCTTTAAGGTTTACTTCGAAGTAGTTTCGCAACTGTTGAATAACGTCTTTTCTGATGGCGTCGTCTTGCGATAGTTCATGTTCTCTGTAGACCGGAAACTCTTCGTCCCGAATCGATTTAACATAATCTGGTAAATCATAATGATTTTGGAAATAGCAATTACCGATTGTCGACTCGCTGCTTATCCCAAGTCCAATTATATTTGTGTATTCCCCGCTTGTGACGCCAAGCGAATTCCAGTGCATGGTTTTTTCATCTAGCGCAAGAGCTACACTATCATCTGACTTGGCAAAATGATCATATCCAGTTCTAACATAACCTCCGGAGGCAACCAAGACATCTCTGGCCGCGCAAAACAACTCCTTCCTTTCGAAAAAGTCCGGCATTCTATCGGGGCGCCCATTGGTACCATCTACCATTAGTTGTTGATGGGGTGCATATGTGGGGGAATAATGTACATAGTTCAAGCAGATCCTATCTGCATGCAGCCGAATACATTCCTCAGCCGTGGCCTTAATAGTTTCAGGGGTTTGAAGCGGAAGACCGCATAAAATATCAAAATTGATCCCGTTTGAAAACAGTTCTCTAACCTCTTCTGTGAGGAGGTCTTCAATCAGCTTTGCTGGTTGTACTCTGTTTATTGCCTTTTGAACATCAATATCGAAATCTTGCACCCCAATAGACAATCTGTTTATTCCTTTTTTGGCATAATGCTTTAGTCTATTTATATCTACTCTTCTCGGATCCATCTCAATAGCGAATTCGTTTAAATCTTGTATGTTGGCTAGTTGGCCTAATTTTTCACAGAGAATGTCAAAATCCGGGATATTCATGAATGTTGGAGATCCACCGCCTAAATGAATCTCCTTTACATCAAGCTTTATATTATTGTCGGAAACAAATTTGGCAAAAAGATCAATTTCCTGGCATAGGACCTTCACATAATCATTAACCTTGCTGTAGTCCTTCGTAATTGCCATGTGGCATGTACAAAAGTAACACAGTTGCTGGCAGTAGGGCATGTGTACATACAACAAAGATGGCTTCTCGCCTTCTTTCACGAGCGCCTCTTTGAAATGTACATCGTTCTTTTTTGGCTCCCAAAATCTCTTGTGAGGGTACTGAGTATACATGAAGGCGCTGCCGCCGTATTGCATCACTAGTTTTTTTATCTTCGCTTTTTCTTGTCTTTTTGAACTATCTTTAAACAGCATATATTCTCCTAATGCTTGCCATTTCAGTGGACGTTGAGCCTTCTTTTTTGTGTAATGGTGTCTTATCGAGACATAAAATGGTTTTCATTTTCTACCCTCTTCCTCCAATAGTTTAACAAATCTACCATGGTTTTTTCAAAAGAAATTTGCGGTTGCCATCCAGTATGCTTTTTAAATTTGGAGGTGTCTGGTACCTGTAAATCCGCGTCTATGGGTCTCAGTCGATCCGGGTCCACCTTTATCTCTATGTCTGTGACAGTTGATTGAGAAAGAAGAAATTGCAACATGTCCCCGACGGAGCATGTATATTGCCCTCCGATATTGTAATATTCGCCCGCTGTCGGATTGATGGTTACGAGCATATAATACGCCCTCACTGCATCTCTTACGTCCGCCCACGTTCGCAGGGAATCTAAATTCCCCACTTTTATCACACGAGGCAAAAGGTCTTTCTCTATCATGGCGATCTGTTTAGCAAAACTCGATTCCGCAAAAACGTCGCCGCGGCGCGGGCCCGTGTGAGTAAACATCCGCGTAGTGATGGTCTTAATCCCATATGCCTCGCCATAATAACGACCTAAAAGATCGGTCCCTACTTTTGAAATAGCGTAAGGAGAGGCAGGATGAAACGTACAATCTTCGTTAATTGGGAGCTTCTCTTGCGGAACTCTTCCGAAAACCTCAGAAGATGCACAAACATGCACAACTGGGTCCATGTCAAGGGTTTTGATGGACTCTAATAGATTGGCGGTGCCAATAATGTTAGTTTGCAATGTCTCTAGTGGCGCCGTGAAACTAGTTTTGGGGTAGCTTTGGGCCGCCAGATGAAAGACATAATCCGGATTAACTTCTTTGGTGGCTCCCAGGACAGAGGCATAATCGTTTAAATCGCCGTATGTAAGGTGCACCCGGTCGCGACGATTGATGCGCCCAAAAAGATGTTTGATGTTTTCAAAATTATCGTTCCAGCGGCAAAATCCATGGATCTCCCAATCAGTCTGCTCTAAGAGGTAATCAGAAAGATGTGAACCTACCATTCCCGTTATTCCTGTGATAAAAGCCTTTTTCATCCAGCCTCCTATTTCAATTCAATATCCCTACGCTTTGCGTTCTTTCCAACCAAGTATTCAATGCCTTTTGTCATATAGCACGAAGAGTGCCATGGCCTCGATCTATTCGAGTTGTTCGGATAAGAACCATGAACGCAATGGCCATTCAAAAAGACAATGGAATTGGCCGGGATGATGACATCGACTCGCTTATCTTCGTACTCTGGTGGAATCTCACATATGCTGCCCGGGTTACTATCCACGGCTTCTCTAAAGCTTTTTCGGTGGGCTGCTTCCAACAGGCCGGCGTTATGAGAGCCGGGATATGCGTATATAGTGCCGTTTTCAACATCCGCGTCCCGCAGAAACCAATTTGCAGTGATATAGTGGGGGCCCCTGGTATCAGGGTACGAGGCATCCTGATGGGGCTGCCAGGCCTGTTGAGCGTATGGAGAAAGAGCTTCTTTAAAAATAAATTGGCTGCTTAGACCGACCAGTTCTCGGCCATGGAGGGTTTCCAGCATTTCCACCACGGTGGGGTGCTTCATAACATACTGCGCAAATTCTGCCGTTTGTTTAATTTCCTCAAGAGTGAGATCAGATTTATGGCGCTCATCCTGCTCATTAAGGTCTTCGAAGCGATCTGGGTTGACAATGGCGGCGAAATCCTTGTTTGCATGCCGCCGAATATATCCTAAAAAAGTAGCCGCCTCCTCTTTTGTAAAAACGTTTCCCACCACTAAGTATCCGTTTTCATCGTAAAAACTAGTTTGTTCTAGTGTCAACATAGTTTGTTCTCCTTATACCAAGATAATGTTTTCTTAATGCCGCTATCCAAAGAAATTTGAGGGCGCCAACCAAAAACCTCCTTGGCCTTCGTGGTGTCCACTGCTAATTTAGTTTTGATAGTCGGCTTCGTTTCGTCATACGTGATTTGCAAATCCTTTCCGGATGCCGCGACCATGGATTGGACTAAATTCGAAATGGATATTGATTCCCCTAAGCCGACATTTATTAATTCATAGCCAACTTCTTGTTTGTTAAGTGCTGCTTCAACGCACGACACTAAATCATTGACATGCAAAAGGTCGCGCTCTTCCTCGCCGGTGCCCCACACGACTATTTCGTTTTCAGCTTCCATCACTTTTACCACCGTAGCCCCAAAAACATGACCTTTTTTTAAATCGTATTTATCGTGGGGCCCATAAATGTTGGATTGACGCAGGACCGTATGTTTGGTTCTTCCGAAGCCAGCAAAAAATTCACACATTTTTTCTAAATATACCTTAGTGTGGCCAGCGCCAAAATATTTGGGAAGTATGCCATCGGCTTCATTAAAATCAGATTCTTTAACGGGCACATCGCTAGACTGATACATAATCGTACAACTGGGCATTATAAAATGTTCTACATGTTGTTCAAAGGCTTCTCTCAGCAGCAAAGAAGTCATGACCGCGTTGTCCGTTACGTGAATATAGGGCTTGGACACTATATCGGCGGCGCCGGTAGTGGTTGCTGCATAGTGGAGCACAATATCAACACCTTTAATAACGCGGGCGACATCATTGGAGTTTCGCAAATCCGCTACCATCCATTCCACGTTTGGAGGATGAGCATCTGGTCGGCAGTCCGTGCGGAGTTGGTCGACCGCTCTTATGTCGTATGTCGCCGAAAAGTGTTCTACTAGATTTTTCCCGATGAAGCCGTTAGCTCCACATATCAACATTTTCTTCATTGAATTCTCCCATCAAGTACCAACTCGGGCTCGTTTGAGCAGTACGCCTCATAAATTTTATCAACCACCATATCGATGTCCATGGCATTTTGTCTATCAGGGGTTGTTTTTATATTAGTAGGATAAACATCTAAGATTGCCGTGGAAGAGTTTTCTTTTTTTAAGCTATTGGAAAACCCTCTCAAGCCCCACTTGGTGGCAGAATATAGAGTTCTTGGCTGTTTAACTTCTAAACCCACCATCGAATTTATGTTTATCACATTTTTAACATAAGGCAACAGATAATGCGTAAGCAATATTGGAGCCTTTAGATTAACTTCTATCATATCACAAATTTGCGCAGTTGTGTAGTCATTTAGTGTAATATTTGGGCAGACAATGGCAGCATTGTTAACCAAGACCTCGACGCCTAGATTAATAGCCTCAAAAGCCAAACTTTCAAGTTCTTCAAAACGCGACAAATCATAGTGCTTGCGACCATTATGGCGAAAAACGCTATGGCCGCTATCCTCAAACTTTTTCGCCAGATGTTTTCCCAGGCCAGAAGAAGCGCCTGTTATCAAGACTTTAGGTTTCATTGCAAACTCTCTATTGTGTTTTCATGATAGCCAAATGGTGTTCCCGGGCGGAACTCTGCTTTCTGTATTCCCAGGCCTTTGAAAACAGGGACACCCTCCATAACAACCCATTCATAATCCTCTACCAAGATTATTCGGACATCTATCGAAATTCTGGTAGTAGGATCGACTTCCGTTCTATAAGTAGCCGTATGTATACATCTAGAATCAAAAAGAAATACAGAATCTGAGGGATTTTGTACCTCATGCGCATTCACAAACCCTTTGTGGTCAAAAACAGGGTCACGATTATAACAGTTATCTGTCCATTCGGTACGGTCGTATCCGTATTCTCCGAACCATTTCTGTGAATCTTCTAGAGTTTTGACGTAGAACCCGGAGCGATCGTTGTCAGTTAGCCCAAGCCAGACGTTAAGTTCTTTCGGGCTGTGGCCAAAAAAGCTATCGGCATGCCAGGTGGGCAAAGCCAGAATCTTGGCGTCGAGAGGCGATGGAGTCCGAACTCGAATTGTCGGGATACGTTGGAAATAGAAATTCTTTTTAATTACGGTAGCATGCAACCACTTGAGAAAGGAATGATACAACCTTTGCAGTGAATCAGTTTCCGCGAATTCGAACATCAGATCTTCAATAACTGGGCGGGAGTTATTGTTTTTTTCTTCACTTACAGTCTCAAATTCCAAATATTTGGCATCGACTAAGGCATGAAGATTCTTAAGATCTATATCAGGCGATGGGATCACGCCGCCGGAGACCAAAAATGATATTAATTCACCCTTAAACTGATTATTCCAAAGTGGACCTGTGGATCGCAGGTAAGAATGATCCGGGTGCAATATTTCTGAAAAACTTGTCAGGCGGTGGTATTGTTGCTTATAGTACTGCGGGACCTTGCTCATTTTTTAAACTTCCCCACTCCGCGTGGCTCATCCATGATATCTTTGTAATGGTGAAAGATTTGAGTGGCCACTTTCTTGGCAACAGGTTTGATAATAGCAAAATCCTCTTTTTGTGCCCATTTGGCAAAATATTCGTCCCTGGTGAGGCCCTCCACCATAACTTTTGCGGCATTATGATTATTACTTAAATTTTCATAATATACCCCTGCCTCCATCAGCCGTGAATATCCATATATCCGACTCAAGATATGGGCGAGAGCGGCGCAAATAAACACTTGATCTGGTCCTTTGTAATTCTCGTCATAAAGATCTTTGAGGGCCATGCGCCATTTTTTTGTGCAGATGGGCAACATTTCATGATAATGGTAAATAAGAAAAGAGGGGTTGGTTTCTAAGGGTTTTAAATGGCCATCGAAGGGGTGTCGGCCAATACGGAATTGCGTAGTCAGTGCATTTAAATTGCGTCCAACAGGGTTGGTTGTAAACAAGGTAAAAAATCCATCATCAAACATTCCTTTTTTGCTAACAATGGCGGTATCCCAACCTTCGCGGAGGCCCCAAAAATCGTCAACCAGACACCAATTAAAATAATAATCTGCCTGCTCAATAAGGTCGAACTGCAATTGTGTGATTCCAGGCGAGTTGGGGCCGCCATGCACGGGATGCTGATATATAATGTCGGGATATTTCTCCATCACTTCGCCATATAATTCCAATTGATCGTCGTCTATGATCGCCAATATATCAAAATTATCTTTGGAATCCGCCGTTGTATAAAGCATGTTAATAGTTTCGTCGAATTTTTCTGGGTTGTCGCGTGTGGGCAACAAAAGTATTAGATCTTTACTCATATTAGATTGCTCCTTTTAGGGCCTTGAAAACGTCCTTAGAGGTGTTGGCCACCTCTTGGTTCTCAAGATACCACTCAATGGTATTCTTAATGCCCTCTTCTATCGATATTTGGGGTTTAAAGCCCAGTTTATCGGCGCGGGACATGTCGAATACTCGTCTCGCGTCGCCTGTGGGTTTGCTTGTGTCCCACTCGATGGGTATATTTGCGGCATGGGCGATGGTTTCCGCGATTCTTTTGATAGAAATTTCGTCCCCAGAACCCAAGTTAAGGGGCTCAGTGATTTTATTTTCTACTACGAACAGCATTCCGCGAGCGACATCTTTGGCGTGGATGAAATCGCGGATGGCAGATCCGTCGCCCCAGACCTCAAGCTTGTCATTGGTGAAAGCTTTGCGTATCAGAGAGGGAATAACCATGGCGCTGTCGGGATCAAATGTATCATGTGGGCCATAAACGTTGGCTGGCCTTACAATACTGCATTTTCCTTGTCCATATTGCCGTTCGTAGGCCTGACATTGAAGCTCTCCCATGCGTTTAGCCCATCCGCCAAACCAATCGTTTTTTGATGGTTGTGTTTTCCACACATCGTCTTCACGAAGGACTTCTGCGGGTTCATACACTCCTACAGTGCTGGTATAGAGGTACCACTCGACATTCTGCTTCATCGCGGCTTCAAGCATATTGGTGTTGAATTGCAGCATTGGGCCCATAATGCTCGCTGGTTCTTCGATGCAGACGCGAGGAGAGCATTTGATGCCCACCAAATTGAAAACAAAGTCAATATTTTCGCACACTTGTAGGCACGAATCGTAGCTGCGCAGATCGACCTCGTGAAAAAGAATTTTATCCGACATGCCCGTAGGCTTTTTGATATCCGCGACATGAACGATGGCATTTCTCTCAAGAAGCAAAGTTACAAGCTGACGTCCGATCATCCCCGTGCCGCCTGTTACTAACACATTTTTATTTTCAAACATCGTTTAAACCTCTGCAAAGCGCGACTATTTGTTCTTTGCTTAATTCTGTGTGATTACCAATATATAGGCTATTCTCGTGTATATAGTCTGCATTGGCCAGGTCGTCGGCCTGTCTAAAAGAATACTTTTTCAAATAGGGCTGGCGCGCCTGGTTTCCTCCGCCGGCTGTACCTAATCTGTACTCTACACTTTCTGTCTCCAAAAACTTGCATATATTAGAAAGAGTCGCGGCGTCGGGTTTTGCTAAAATCAAAGGGAGGGCGAAGTTGCTATTTCCCTTCGAGTCGAAAGCCGTAAAATACTTTTCACTATCGAGGTTGTCGAGCCACGTGGCCAAATTTTCTTTTCTACAATCGATATTAAAATCAAGCCTGTGCATCTGCTGGAGCCCTAATACTGCATTTAACTCGGTGCTTCTCATGTTATAGCCGGGAACGCCGAAAGTAAACATAGGGTTGAGGCCTTCTTCGTAATAGCGGTCATGAGTTTCTTGCGCCACTTCACGCGTCATACCATGAGAGCGAAAAAGTTTGGCGAGTTGGTATATCTCGTAATTATCTGTGCACACCATTCCACCTTCGATGGTGGTTATGTGGTGCCCAAAATAAAAGGAGAAGCACGACATGTTTCCCCAGCTACCAACCCGGTCCTCCTTAAAAATGGCACCGTGAGCTTCGCAGCAATCTTCTATAAGCAATAGATTGTGAGTTAGCGCAAGCTGAATTATTTTTTCGTTTAGCCCGTTGAAGCCCAAGCAATGGACCAAGACGATGGCCTTCGTTTCTTCGGTAATGGCGTTTTTAATGTTTTCATACGCAATGGACATATTACTCTTATCCACGTCCACAAAAACGGGTGTCAAGCCTGTGTTGATAACAGACGCGACGTCGGACACCCACCCGATGGGGGGTACAATAACTTCGCCCTGTTGCCCTTTTAGTTCACGGGTGATGGCCATTGTTATATAATTTGCAGAGGCCCCGGAGTTGACCATAACACTATACTTCACCCCTAGCCACTCCGACCATGCTTGCTCAAATTCCCGGACTTTCGGGCCATTAGTAAAGCGATTGGAATTTAAAACGAATTCAGATAAAACCTCTTTATCCCCCTGAGTGATATTGTCGTTGATAAGAGGCCATTTAAACATAAGGCGCAAGCTCCGCTACTCGCTGAATTATTTGCTCCTTTGAGGGGGGCAAGTTATCTACACGCGGGTGAAATCCCGCGGTGCGTGGGCGTAGTCCCATGGTGTGAACCTTTTTCGAAGACCAGCGAGTGTGGGCCGCCATCATAAGATTATGTGCGATACTGCTGGCGGCGCCTTCTGCGTAATCATCATCAAGAACAAGTGCGCCAAATTTAGAATTTTCAATCGCTTGAATCCACTCCTTTTTAATATTAAAAGGCTTAATCCACAAAATATGACACACATTCACCTTAAGGCCTTGAGTTTCTAACTCTTTTTTTGCTTCCTCGGCAGCAAAGCGCGTTATGGAAATGGGGAACAAGGTAACATCGGCATGCTTATGAATGGTGTCTTCCATTTCTTCTGTATTGTCGTAACTCTTACGATGCTCAGAGATATAATAAACTTCCTCTTCCTGCATAAACTGATCGTAAACGCTTTGATATTCACCGGGCGTCATTGGCGCTGCGATTTTAACGCCGGGCATTCTTTGATAAATTGAATGGTGGGAGGAGCCCGCAACAGGTCCGATGCCGCCCTCCATAGCGACGCTTCTAACCAAGAGCGGGCAAGGTCGTTGCCAAATCTCTTGCGATTTCATGGCATAATTGGCGATGATAGGTGAGTTATACCACTGAAAGCCCTGATATCGGACAACATAGATTGGCCGTTCGCCTGCTAGGGCGAGGCCCGTCAAAATGCCTCCGCCGGCCACATCCGCCATTGAAAGTTCGACCATCCCGTCTTCTTCATAGAGCTTGGGAAGAGTGCCCCCCACCCAACCGACGGCCGTAAGGCACTGGCCGAAGCAGCGGCTCCCGCTGGCAAGATGTCCGCGCGTTATTTCTTTTATTGTGTCTCTAACTGTTTGTGCCATATCTCTTCTACTTTTTGTTTGGTTTTTTTATCAATTTCGATGGCCTCTTCACCCAAATCATCCATTTCGACCTGATATCTGTCAAAGATGTCTTCATCGTCGATCCCTGCGCCCGAATGCCAATATTTTCTATGTGTGTTTACATTCAAGAGGGTGGGGCCATCGGAGAATGGATTTTTCAGGAAAGATGCTAACTCCATCGGATCGTCACTGGTGTCAAACCCTTTCATCTTAAATCCCTTCGCCACGTCTGGCAATTCCCAATTACGCCGCATCTTCTTTTCGGTTAAAATAGAAAGATTGTTATCCTCCACCACAAAGATCATTGGAAGGTTTTTAGTAGAAGCCCAGCCTAACGCTCCCAAGACATAATCTTCCTCAGCAGATGCATCCCCCAAATGTACAATCGTGGGGTGCTTTGTGCTATAACAATGACCCACTGCTATCGGGGCTTGAGAGCCCATGAGACCGTCGTGACCGAATATATTCTTTTCTTTAGAGTGGATTGAGGCAGAACCACCCATTCCGTTCGCACAGCCTGTAGGGCGGCCGAGTAATTCATCAATGAGTGCTTCAGGCGGCGCATCGTGAGATAAATATGTCGAATGACCGCGGTGTTGGATAAAAATATTGGGAGCAATTTTTTCCTGGTGCATAACTTCAGCTATAGTTGCAGAAATATATTCCTGGCCTGCTGAAAGGTAGATGGGGAGTTGAAATAGCTTGTTCTGAATGCCGTTGAATACGTATTGTTCAAAATTTCGACATAGCGACGCTCTTTTAAAAACACTTATTCTAAAATTTCTGCTCATAAAATGTTCTCCCAGCAGTCAAAACTATTGCGATCTATTGCTTTGACGCCCTCTATCGAGGCTGCTTCGGTCAAATCTTTTTCATTGTCATCGAAAAAAACGTATTCTCCGCAAACATCCGCAATTTCTTTTAAATTATACAGCTTTAGGTCTGTTTTGTAAAGTAAAATCTTCTTATAATTGAAAAATTCGTATATTCCAAACCTCTTTAACAAGAGGACCGACGGTTGCTTTTCATACTCGACTTCGTATATGCCGCCGCGGGAAAGAAACCCAATGTTTTTACCCAAAGCACGTAACTTTTCTAAAACAGGACGGATACCGGCGTGTAACGAACATGTGGAGAAAACATCATCAATAATAGTATCCGACCATTCTCCCTCAACGGTATAAGGCAAGAGCATTTGTTTTGCCCAGATGGGCTCTCCGCTTTTAGAATTTGTATCCCAGACGGTGCGATCTAAATCAAAAATAAAAGTATTATACCGTGCTGCTAAGTCCAATATCATTCTTTTTCTCCACAATCATAGTCACGGTGTGAGGATCGACGGCGCTGAATACAGTCATCAGCTTTTTAAGGACGGCGCCCGATACAATGTCTCCAGGGCCTGCAACTGTTGTTGCATAATCGGTAATCAAGCCCCCTCTTAGAAAGACAATATGAGTTTCATCCGATATATCCGCGAAATAAGAGGAGCTATCAACGCTCGTTAAATGAATATTGCAATTTGCAAAATCATAAGTCACGGTCTGTGATGGGGGCGGATCTTCAAGCCATAAACAGTCGTCTTTTTTGGGCGCTTCGAAAGTGCTATCCTCATAAGGCTTTCCCTCGCGACCGTAAAAATCTTTGAAACGCACCAAATCATGTTTATCGACGGGTGTTTCGATCTCCATTACCCATGCACCTGGTTGGCTCACCGCCTGAGTGGAATGAAAAAGGCCTTTTCTAATCATCATTTTCCCGCAAGTTTCGACAAAAAACTTATTACTGAGAAATGATATCTGCACATCCCCGTCAAGCACCATCAGTCCAGTGGTTTTGTTGGGGTGACAGTGCATTGATGTCGCTTGCTTGTGGGCAATATACAAAAACCAAAGACCTACGTGTTCATTTTCGTAGGCCAGGTATTCATAGCCCCAGGGCTTCTTAACTATGGTGTCTTCATAGCTCATTTTCCTCTTTTCTCTAAAACTTCATATCCAGTTCTCATCCACTCGCCCATAAAGTCATAATGAGGGGAGGAAACTATATTACTATCAACAACAACCGGGCCTCTATGATAAGTTGCCCCAGCGTTGTTAATGTCAGCTTCAATGGCATAATAGCCAGACACTGTTTTGCCTCTAAGAACATCTGCCGTAATCAAAAGCTGCGCGCCATTGCATAGAGAGAAAATAGTTTTGTCTAACGCATTCCACTCGCGTACAAATTCAACTACCCCCTCCTCTAATCTTAATTTTTCTAAGGCCTTAACGCCTCCTGGGACTATCAATAGATCATATTGCAGGTACTTTTCTCTAGTCTCGGAATCATTAAAATCAGACGTCAATACGTCACCAACCATGTGACATCCTAAAATTCCATAGAATCTTCCCAACTGATTGGCTACAATTGTAACCTCAAAGTTGTTTTCCTTTAAGCTGTGATAAGGGTATATCAACTCGTGGTCTTGAAACCCGGCATGAGTAAGAATAAGTGCTTTTTTCATATTTTAATTCCTCTTTTATCTCTGGCCTGCAAGATTGGATTCTCAATAGGCCAATTAATTCTAAGTGTGGGGTTATCCCACGATAACGTAAACTGTTCTGACACGTCCGGGTAGTCGCCCGGATATGCCCATTTATAGTGAAAGACAGATTGTTCGCTTAAAACCACGAAGCCGTTGCCCACGCCCGGAGGTATTAAAACCTGTTTGCGAGTACGATCATTTAATACAACCCAATCCCATTGTCGAAATGTGTCCGAGCCCGGGCGGTTGTCGGCAACGACGAAATAAAGCTCCCCATACAGACAGGTTACCAACTTCCATGACTTAAAATCGCCATGAATTCCCCGGAGAACGTTTTTCCGCGAGGTCGATACTTTATCATGATTGAACTCTAAATTAAAATTGTTTGTATCTTTATGCCATAAAGTCCAAAGATCCCCCCGGTAATCCGTATATACATCGGGGGTAAACACTTGTACATCTTTTATTTTTTCCAACTGATTTCCCAATCTTTAAACACTGCGGCCAGACAATCGATTTTGTAATCTTTGCGGCCGCCCACGACTTCTTGTATCCGATTTTTGGCTGTGTTACGAATCCCATTTAAACCATGAGTAAGTTCAAGATCGTTACCATCTTTGATCCCCTTGCGATAGTTAGACTCATTGTGCCATATGTGCAAATTCATTTGTGATAATACAACCACCGCACGCAAGACTTCTGCGTTCAGTATAGCATCTTTGCTGGTTAAAATTAAATTGATATCGTGCAGAATAGCGGCTATCTCTTCCGCATATTCTTCTTTGTGTTCCGGTATGAAAACTTCTTTAAGTTGGGCTATAGAGAGTCTGTCAATTAACTCTGATAAGGTGGGAAGGTACTTTCTTTCTGCGTTGTTCATTTCGTGCCTCTTGTCTGTTTATTTGGAACAAAGCAGCACATAATTTTTTATTTCATTGGTGGGAGGGTTCTCCTCCTCCAGGACCACATTGGAAAATATTTTATTTAACTCGTCGATCATCCACTGCTGTTTGTTCTCGTCTCTAAAGTTTATCAAAAAATAACCATAATTGCAAGTTTTAATTACATTATCGATATAAAATTTTATTCCTTTGCGGTCCAACTCAGACAAGCACCAGTTAGAAACAACAAGATCGTATTCTTTAAGCTCGATGGACTCGGTATCATGGAAAGATACGTTGGGGTGCTTGTACAGGCTTAAATATTTTTTAGCCAATCCCAAGGTTTGTGCACGATCAATTAAGTCCATGGATTTAACCCCATATTTCAAAATGATATTGGCTTGGCCGCCATATCCACTCCCAATCTCGCAAACGCTTTTGCCGTGAGGGTCGACCAATCGAGTCTTGATGTCCTGAAGAACCGACAAGAAGCATAAAGTGCCAGGACTAATCATTCCAGTTTTTTCATAATGATAAAACAATGGGTTGCCAACGGCGTCATTGTTTTTATATTTGTCGATGCTCTCCATTAGTTCTGTGTCTTTAAGGAAGTTGTACCATACATCCGCGATATTCTTGTGCCGGATGTCATTCCCAATAACTTTGCAAAAAATATTATTTCTTTTGAAATTCAAAAGCTTTTGCTTGTCGTGACAAATATTAACACACTCTTGCAAGAATGCATCCTCCAAATTGGCTACGATCCCGGCATGCCACTCGCCGTCAAATTTTAATTGTGTCATTTTACGCCCCTTGCTTGTGGATTTAATTTGTCAAAATCAACAACCTTATAAATCAAATCAGCTAGTTGGTCATCGGCTCTCCAATAATTTTTGGCGAGTTCAAAGTTCTTCTTCACTGATTCTAGACGCGAATAATAATCTTCTTCGGTCAAATTCGATAAGATTTCATCCAACTCTTCATAAGTGTCAAAAAAGATAACCCCGTTTTCATCAAAATATTTACCAACTTCACGAGTTCCCCAAAAAATAGGGATGGTGCCTGTAATTAAAGGATCGATAAAGTCCGTGAAAAAAGTATCCAATTGACAATTCTGGATTATAATGCTAAACATGTGATCTTTTAGGGCCAATATCTTGCCGTGCTGTGGAAAGCGTTTAAACCCACCGCCCCATAGCTCAATATTGTGCTTTTCAGCCAACTCATCTGCCACGCGATGTCTTAAAATGTGACCAGGGGCCCATTTTTTCTCGCTCGCAACCATTGAAACGAGCTTGCTTTTTTCATGCACTCCCCAGTCATCATGGTGTACGCGCAAAAAACAAAACGGGAAGAGATGACATTTTTCATACTTGTCCGCGAGTTCTTGACTGAAAGAGAATAAATAATCTAGTTCTGGTAGCACTTCGGGCACTGCGTCAAAAGCCCATTGATGGACAACGGGAGGCTCCATAATCCAGCCTATCTTGATGGGGGAATTAACCGCTTTAATAACCCCGGGCCTCAAGAATCGATCCGTAAAAATAGTAATGCCTGAATATTCGTGAAAGTATCTCTTGCCCTCGACATAGCGCAATTTTTTGCCGCGTGGTGCTTTTTCGCCTTGTGTCGTTATATAGCCGAAATCCGGATGATCCTGGGTGTGGATAAAGTTGTTGTCAAAAAGATTAACAGTTAGCAACGGTGATTCGGGATCGTCGTATATACAATTATATTCCTCAAAATGTGTAGGGGAGGTAGGGTGAAAATCTAGAAAGGAAGGGTGAAATTCATAACCCTCTTTTTCAAAAAACCTCGGGGGATTGTTCGCATGTTGACCCCAAATTAAATCTCTCTCCTCAAAGAACCCCTCTTTTACAAGCTCCTTAATCGTTTCCGGTTGCAGCCCCAATACGTTAAACTTGTCGGGGTTAAAGCGTGATACCGCGCCTTTTGCGGTGGTGCGGAGAGGATAACGACTAAGGCCTCTATCGTAGAATGCCACCGTTTGGCTGGGCATCTTTTCGATACTAGCTTTTTGGGAACCTTTAATTTCGAAGTCCCATGGGCTCCAATCATTGTCCAGGAATTTAAGAAGAAATTCGCGATTCCAAACTGCGGGTTGCGTAGAAATACGATAGGGCGCATCTGGTTTTTTATGAACTACCATAAAATTATTAACTTTGCCCATGGGGGAAATATTGCCCTCGATTTGTGTATCAAATGTAAGGTCAAAGCGGCCGATTTTAGAAGTTTTGTGCATTAACCCTAACGCTGTCTGTATCATTTCCAGATCTGGTGCTCCGCAGAGCAAATAATCATCCAAAGAAAATATTACAAAGTCTTCTGGTACATCTTTCATAAAGTCGTGGATGTAACGAGTCCACGACGTGGCGCCTCCGACTTGTTCGGGGGCTAAAGAGTGGAAGGTATGGTTTTCATTGTAAAAATCGAACTCGGGCGCGGCGAATCCTAAAAAATGGACTTGGGCTTTTGGCCAAAATTTATTATATAGATAAGAGCTTATTTTGACAATAGGAAGGGAGGCGTCGCAACAAGGGATGTATATAGCTGGCGTGTCCATCGGATTTTTAGATTTTCTCCAATATTTCAGGAATGGTGAAGCGCTCTACTTCGTTTGAATATTTGCCATCAGCTAAAATCTTTTCATGAAGATTTTCTCCGGGCTGTAGACCAATAGTTTTAATCTTCAATGTTTCACCAGCGGGTAAATATTTTTCTGCCATGGCGCCCAAAAGGCTTTTAATGTCCATAGATTTCATGGCAGGTACGTAAGGGGACGCGCTGGTGGCGGTGTCGAGGCACTCAAAAATCAAAGCCACTGCTTCATCGCGAGTCCAAAAGAATCTTGTGGCTTCTGAATCAGTGACAACTACTTCTTGGCCCTCTTGGAGCAGCTTTTTCCATTTGCATAAAACAGAACCCGTGGAATAAATTACATTCCCATATCTAACAATTCGATATTGAGTTTGAGGGTTTAAAGTCTCATATTGCACAAAAAGGCTTTCCATGAGGTATTTGGTGGCGCCATAAACGCCGGATACTTGTGCCGCTTTATCGGTGCTAATGCCCAGTACAAAGTCAAATCTGTTGTCGGGGCGCAGGGATTCTTGCAAGATGTTCAGGGAGGCGATGACATTTGACTGTGTACATTCATAAGAAAACTTTTCTGCGAGGCCTACGTGCTTATAAGCTGCCAAATGATATACACCGTCAATCCCTTGGCATACTTGATGCGCAATGAAGGGATCGCACACATCGCCAGTATATATCTCGATAGAAGGGTGCTTCTGTTTAAGTTCGATTAATTTGCCTTCGTTTCTGGCTATAATGCGCAGACGCAGCCCTTTCGCCAACAGTACCTCTACTAATTTTTCCCCGAGGAAGCCGGTGCCACCGGTAATAAGATATTTTTTATTCGTATCAAAATAATTCAATTCTACTCCTCCTCCAAAGTGTCGTATACTTTTCCTTGTCGGAGCTTAGCCTCAATCCGAAGCTGCTCCGAATGGTCTATTTTGTCTTCATTTAAAGGGTTTGCGCGATTATATACATAGACAATATCTTCGACATATTCCATTTTGGGCCCGGCCATTTCTAACATAGGATACATAGCTGCAATATCTCCAGCCCTTTTATAGAGTTTTCCATCATCATCACACAAATCTTCTCTATTGATGTTTTTCCACAATTTGTATTTAAAAGTTCTCATGTGGCTTGTCATCCATTCTGACTCTCTAAACAGTTTTCCCTGGATGATAAACTCGGGGACTTTCCTTGCAAATTTCCCGCGAACTTTCTGGGGATATTCGACATAACTGCCGTAGGTTAGAGAGCATTTCTTTTGCTCATAAGTTTTAGCCAAGATTTCCAGACTTTCTTTGCGCGCAAACCAGTCGTCGCCGTCGAGCACAGCAATTACATCTTCGTCCTCTATCATAGCACTGTTAATAGCAAAACTTAAGCTCCCTAGGGGGTATCCCCTTTCTTCAGGCTCCAACAAACGTATTTGGTACGAATCGCCTATTTCACGCTTAATAATTTCTCTGGTTAAGTCTGTGGAAAAATCGTCGACCACTAGGCATTCATAATTCCTGTAGGTCTGGGCTTTGACGCTACGTAGACACAGCGCTATCCATTTCTCCGCGTTATAGACGGGCACCACAATTTTAAAATGTGTCTTCATTGCTAGTAGGCCTCGACGATTTTCTTCACGATTTCTGCGCGTTTCTCGCGCATATATTCGATGAGAGGTGCGCCTTTAAGAGAAAACCATTCCTCCTGGGTGGCGCCAACATTTCCATTTGTTATAATAGACATTCCCATCATACGTGCTTCAACTATAACCCGCGAAAGAGTTTCGGGAGTTTTAGGAAAAAACACAAATGTTTTATTATCACTCAATTGGTCCAAAAATTCCTCGTAAGGGCTCGGGGGAATTATATGATATTCTATGTTGTTGCTTTGACAGTATAATTTCGCACCCTCTGTATTCTTATGAGGCGTCGCTGAAAACATTATAGAGGCAGCGTCTCTTTTTTCCTTGGATGCGAATTCTAGCATTTTATCTAAAGACTTGAGACTCCATAAGTTGCCGCTTAAATTCACGACGTTCTCGATATTGAGATTTTTCTTAACAATGTTGGAATGAAACGCGCTTTGGCAAAAAACAGCTTTTGCGTTTTTATAGAACTCCACATTAATCAATACCCCTTTAGGGGCTATATAATCCTTATACATGGCGGGGTTTCTATTTCGTAAATATTTATGATCATGCTCATAGATAATGTATTCACACTCTTTTTGCAAAAATGTTTTGCATTGTGGTGATAAATTTACAAAATTTGAGATTATGAAACGGTCGTCTTTATGATCTTGGAGGGAGTCTAGGGTAACAAACGGGGAATTGATTTTTCCTATGGCGTCTGATTCGCCGAGTTCATCGATCAACTCTTCATTATTAAGTTCGCCACCGCCTAAAACCTGATCAACAAAAAAATCGGCAATAAAGAAATATTTACTCATACGCGATGGCGGTATTTTCCAATTCAGCCACCCATTCATCTAGATCCAACTCGCCATCGCCGCCAACATTATGCCAAGTAATATGATCCTTAAAGATGCTAATCATTTTCTCGCACTGCTGTTCTTTCGAAAAGTTCTCATGAATCCACTTCTGAAGCACTGTTGCGTCCTTCTGGAAGCGTCCATGATCTTTATATACCTCTCGCAAGCGCATTTTGTAAGAGCCTTGGTCAGCATATGCCCACATAGACTCGGCTTGTAGCACTCCGTCCCATACCGCATGCGGCTGAATTGGGCTTATCTCATAATCAACAGTTGCAAAGTAGGGCTTTACTTTTGTTTTCCCTTTTTTGTTTGTCTTGGGCATGCACAAGAAATCCAAATACCCGCTCCATTCAGGTGCAACCACTGGAAGTCCCGAATAGGCAGCCTCAAAATGCGGCAATCCGAAACCTTCGCCATGAGTTAAAGAGACAAAAGCCTTTATTTGCGAGTGTTTATAGAGAGAATGTATCTCTTCTTCTGACATGTCTCCATGGAGCAGGTAAACCTTGCATTGTCGATGAGGATATTTCTCTAAAAGTTGCGTAAGAGTATTTTCGGCGCGGATTCTGTCGATGAGAGATCCGCCCTTGGCAAATGTTTTTACCACCAAACCTACATCCGGGTTATCAACAAATTCTTCCACAAACCATTGGATTGTTACTTCTAGGTTTTTGCGGGGGCCCCATTGTGCCACCGTCAAAAAATTAAATTTTGTGTCTAATTCAAACCCTAGATCAACCTCGTCGTAATGTTTCACTGGATAATGTATAACTTCAATTGGTGTTTCACACTTTAAAGCTATGCGCTGGCCGGTTTGTTTATGTACGCCTTCGTATACGGTGTTGAGAAAACCAGACTTGGAGTGTTCGGAAATGGTGAGTACTCTGTCCATCGCATTGACCTTTTCAAGCCAAATGGGCGCCACCTTGGTGGTTTCGATGCCCGCCGTGATGCCTATATTGATTGGAGCGATTTTCTGCCATTCATTGGGAATGCCGACTTGGATGCTCAAATCATAATGAGGGTGGCCTTCGGCTCCATATGCGGCTGTTTTTTCTATCAAGCTATCAAGCCAGTCGCGCTCCTCATCGTTTTCCCAAATCCATCCGGATTGTCCCCACTGAGTGGGCACTACAAAAATATCCACACCATCAATCATTCTCAATGCGCGCAAAACGGAGCGCGCATGTTCGCCGTATCCGGTACGGGTGAGCATTGGACCTCTTACTATAACTTTTGTTGTAAATTCCATCTACGCTACCTCCTTGATGATCCAACTCTTTGGTGCTTTACGCGTGTCCCAAGAACCCAATCGTTCATGGATATCCGTAAAGATCTCATCCCATCTTTTGCCGAAGTCTTCAAAATTATAATTTTTTAGCACGTGGCCTCTGCCGGCGGCGCCTAGGGCCTCCCTTTCTTCTTTGGTTTTATTATAGATTTCTGTTAGCGCGCCGACAACGGCTTCTTCGGAAAGCCTATCTTCATAGATATAAGGTATGGCCTGTGAGCCGATTATTGCCTTAGAGGTGGGTGTTAGCCCTATGCCAAACCAATTTTCGCCGTCGGTGACTTGTTCTTGTAATCCGCCCGTCATATTCACAATAATAGGGGTCTCGCATGCCAGGGACTCAAGTGTGGCTAAGCCGAAACCTTCCGCATCAGAGATGTTAATCGTGCAGTCGGCCACATTATACATTAACGCTAAGCGCGTTGGATCGACCTTTTCTTGGCTAAAGTATACTTCACCATTAGTGAGTCCCAGGTTCTTAACAATAGCATCAAGATTTTGACCGTTAGGATCTTTAATCTCTGTGTGCATAATAAGCGTCGCTTTGTCCTTACCCACTTTGTCTAGAAATTTTGCAAACCAATGAATTAGCGACCCGCTCTGCTTTCTCCGCGCATTCCTATTATTCCAGAAAAATATAAGCTTGTCTTTGTCGTACTCATCGCCCAACACTTTAGTTTTAAATTCTTCAACCTGCTCGGAATCGAACTTTTTGAATATCTCAGTATCGACAGAGTGTGGAACATATTTGCATTCTACTCCCGGTGAAACCGTCGTTACAACGTCTTCCGTAAGTTTGGATATCGCTAAAATCACGTCATTCGAGTCGTAAAATGGTTTATTGTAATTGGGGTAAGGGTGGTTGTCCCATACATGATAATAAACCATAGGAATATGGGGCCGTATCTCGTTTTCCATTTCCCATAACCATCCCCAGAAGCGCGGATCCGTCATAAACCACAATATATCTGGCTTTTCAGTGCGTAAAAGAGAACGAATCATATCTTGGGTACCATAAGCGTCGACTGGGAGAATCATCCAATCGTCTTTCCACTTCTCGGTGCGAATAGGGTCGTATTTAGGATGTTTTATTGCGCCGCCTAGGCTTATGATCTGATATTTGCCGGTTTCCAGGAGTGCCTCGATCATGTATTTGGTTTGCGTGCCCACTCCGGATGGAGATAGGGGCATATCGCTAATTGTTAGGATTTTTATTTTTTTATTCATCTACGCCTCATGTACAGTGTTTTGTTTTGTAATATTCACACTTGCCAAATCTACCATAGCAGGAAAGCTTGTTCTTGATAGAGTTAGACTTCTTAATATTATAGAGGGCTTTGTTTAACAATTTAAGAGCATTTTGAACTTTTTTTGCACCATTGGATACTTCAAATATTTCTACTAGATTAGATTTTGCAGTTCTCTTTAACAGCGCAAAGTGGGTTTGCACTTTAGAAGGGCTAACGCCGTGCTTTTCGCACCAAAAGTGTTTGTAAAGGGTTAATTGGTAGGTGACCATTTTATCTGAGCGACGTCGACTGTCCCAACCCCAAGAGCAAGTTTTCCAGTCGATTATATGGGTGGTTCCATCCTTTGTTTTGATAACTAGGTCGATAAAGCCTTTAAAGTTGAGGTCAGTTCCTTCGATTGGGTCATAAAGCTTTTCTTCAACCGCTACCAGTTCAAAAGTGCCAAATGTTTTCTTAAGACCAGGTAAAATGTAATCAGTGAGAGTCTCTCCTTGAGCGCGCATACTCATTATAAGATCTCCGCGGTATTCGATTTCTGGATCTTCAGCCTTTATTTTTTGAAGGTTTCTCAAGAACTCTTCCTGAAACATCTGCTTCGGCTCAAAAACCGGTGCGGCATTGGTGCCATGAAACTGAACTAGATTTTCGCACACGGTGTGCAGCGCTGTCCCAAAAGCCGTATATTCATTTCCTTTGAACTCTCTAAGGCCTTCAATATAGTTAAGCTTGTGCTTCCATGGGCACGTAACCCACTCTTTTAATTCGGAATATGATATATGTGACATGCTCTAACTCTCTAACTAATTATTTTTTTACTCTTAGTGGGGTTTGTAATCGCGGGCTTTGTTGGCGACTTTTTAGAGGTGAGGGCAAACACCCAGATCCCCGTTCTCTGCTCCTTAAGCGCGGCGTTGTGGGCAGATCCGGCCTGGACAAGGTCTAGTTTTTTATATTTAGAATGGTTCTGGGCCAGCCACTTCAAAACATCCGCAGTGGATATCGAGGTTGGAGCGGTATTCTTTGTTGCGGGGCCAATCGTAGCTGTCACAACCAACTTCCCGTCATTTTCTTTTATTTTACAATCCATTTTTTTCTTCCTTTTTATTGTTAACAAGGGTTTTAATCTTGTGATATAGAACGGGGCTCAAATCCTTGAGCTTTCCCCGATCTTTTAAAAAATAATTTTCAAAGCCGTTTGCCCAGTATTCCTTCAATGCGGTAATGGCGTAGGGAGAATAAAACAAATCAGAAGTTAAAGATCGCAATGTTTCATACCCCACATCCTTATAAAGATACATATCAAAACGTTCATCATAGCTGGGGTTTAAAAAATATACCATATTTGCTCTTTTGTCAAGAGGTAAAATATGATGCAAAAACTTCCTTTTCCCTAAAAACTCGTTTTCAAGTGTTTGGTCTCCGTAGATCTCTTCGCGATTTCTTTCTTCTAATGAGTGAGCGATCTCATGTATAATATCGTCCAGCATGTCTTCTTCATCATCTTGTGAGTTGGAGACATATATGGTGCCGTCCTTATATATAGCATTGAAATCTTTTCCATCTTTTGAAAAAGCGCTGAAGGCGCCAACGTAAATGTTATCAAAGTTGTCGGTCAAGGCCGGGGAGATACTAGCTTCGAGTGAGCGCAGGACCTTACGTAGGGAAACCCCATCAGGCAGAGGATTAATTACATATACGGGCTTGTCAAATAATTTATATTCTTTAAAATCATTTTTAGCCCGGACACTATTTTCCAGAATGTATTTCTTCATTGTATTCTCTAAAAAGCTTTTCGCCTTCTTCTACGTCTGTCAGGCCCTGTTGGTATCCGCGGATGAAATTTTCTTCCGCAACCACTAAAAGAAATTCTGGGAATTCCTCCGCTAGCACCTTAATTATCATTTCAACGTTAACTTCATCGTCTTCAGGTTGATGTTTTTCTCCAACATAGTTAACGAGCCACTTCTTAAGTTCGGTATCCTTTTCCACTTTTTGTAAAAGGTCCGGGTTTTCATCATTATTATAACTCATATTTTCCTCCAAGTCAATATAAATATTATACTTATTTCTGCTTATTGTTTAAAGTATTTTTGCGGCGATTGATGCGACTTTAGAGCGCTCACCTTTTACAAGTGCCACGTGGCCTGAGATTTCATACGATTTGAATTTTTCAACGGCGTGGGTTAGACCGTTTGAGGTTTCGTCTATATAAACATTATCAATTTGCTCGATGTCCCCGGTTAAGATTATTTTGGTATTCTCGCCGACGCGCGTAATAATTGTCTTAAGTTCGTGCGCGGTGAGGTTTTGGGCCTCATCGATTATAATGAATGCATTGGAAATCGATCTTCCGCGGATATAAGTTAGCGCTTCAACCTCAATTGTTCCATTGTCCATATACATTCCCAAGGCAGCTTTATCGTTGCCCAGCAAAAATTGGAGATTATCTTGAATAGGTGCGATCCATGGAAGCATTTTTTCTTCCATTGTGCCGGGAAGAAATCCAATATCTTTCCCAAGCGGCTGGATGGGCCGGGAAATCACCAATCTTCGATAAGACTCATCTTCCATGACTTGATGCAGCCCGGCAGCTATAGCTAACAATGTCTTCCCGGAGCCGGCTTTTCCCACCAAGGTAACCACATCGATGGACTTGTCATGGAGAAGGTCGAGAGCAAACGTTTGTTCTTTGTTTCGAGGTTTTACTCCCCATAGCGGTTTTTTGTGTTTCCCGTTGAGGCGTCTCAAGGCCGTCGCATAATTTATAAAGCGCGCCAGGCCTGTTTTCTTTTCATTTTGATTGGAGACCAGCATGATAAACTGATTTGGCATCAAAGACAATTCATCTTCTTCAATAAAGATTTCCTCTCCCGCATAAAATCGATCGATGACCGGTTCGTCGACCAGATGTTCTACAAATCCTGTGTATATGTGGTTTGTATCTTTTATGACCTGGTCTGTGAGGTAATCTTCGGTTGCTAATCCTAGCGCATCGCACTTAACACGCATGTTAATATCGCGCGTTACGACAATCACCTTGGTTCTTGGGTGTGCGGACTTTTGGTTTAATGCTACCCCTATAATCTCGTTATCTGGAATAGAAGTATCTAGATCGCTTGGCAAATCATCGCCAACACACAACTTAACATAGAGCTTTCCGCGCCCTTCGCCTAATTTAACACCCTTATAAAGGCTTCCGGACTCCCGCAGATTGTCGAGGCGGCGAATTACGTCGCGCGCGTTGACTCCTACGCTGTCTTGTCTTTTTTTGTGCCTATCAATTTCTTCGAGCACCTTTAAAGGGAGTACAACATCGTTTTCTCCAAAAGCTCGAATACTATTGGAATCAGTAAGGCAGGCACTGGTGTCTAAAACATATATATTTTTAGCCATAATCGGTCTCATTAATAAATAGTTTCTGTTTTTTTATATAAAAACAAAACAATTGTTTTTTTTCTCATAGTTATTATATGAGGGACCTTGCGTGATTGGAGGCAAAGCCAAGTTTAAGAGCATCAACGTACTGTTAGCTTTTGTATTGGTTTTTTCAACAGCATGCGCCACCTCTGCAGCGACTTCTTCTACTGTACTACAAACCGCTCGCCAATCTTTTTTATATTTGCAAAAGAAAGTTGAATTAAAGCAATGTGGGGACCATAAATGCCTAAGCCATGAAATGAACTCAATGGCTTCTGGTTTTGTCATTAAAGTTGACAAAGGCGGTTCTTACGGGGTTACTGCGGCCCATTTTTGCGATACGGACGTCCCGTCTGCGACGCCGGCGATAACCTATAAAAACTTTTTCACAGCCACCAGTCTAGACGGAGACGAGTATAAGGCCACAGTGTTGGCTTCCGATATAGATAATGATATTTGCTTAATATATATCAAAGGCCTCGTCGATGCGCCGGCGCTTAAGATCTCGCTCGTAGCTCCGCGGCCCGGAGATAAAGTATATAATATTGCAGCGCCACGCGGCATTTGGCAACCGCACATGGTACCGCTATTTCAGGGAATTTATGACGGAAGCTCTGGAAAAATTGCTTTTTACTCTTTGCCTGCCAATCCGGGGAGTAGCGGCTCAATGATTCTTAATTCAAAAGGTGAACTGATTGGAGTGTTACATTCGGTCTATATTCGTTTTCCCCAAATCGCCCTTTCTTCGCGGCATGGAAAGCTGGTTAATTTTATATATAAAAATATTAAAAAATATGAAACTTACCAAACAGTGATGAAGCTACTTGATTTAAAAGACTTATTCGCACCCGACCTAGATGATGATAGCGAGAGTGTCACGATGACTAGCGATTCCAAATAACTACACCTGCTTTGGTATATACGGTCTCTATCGTCCTGTAAATATATTTCGCTTTCAAATAGTCTTCATCTGCCACACTATTCGCGAAAATCTCTTCAGAGATGGCCCGGAAAAACATGTTGCAAATCTGGCAAGTAAAGTCATTCATGCGTCCCTTTTCGGACACAGGGGGGACGCGAAAATAGCGACTTATTGCGGGAGTGCCGTCAATGGAAAAGGTTATCTTGTTGCCGGCGCGTTGGGGTATATACTCGACCACGATAGACAAATCGGCTGGCCGGCATACATATTCTTGTCTGCGGATATTGCCCCTCATATATTAGTAAATAGGTATTCATCGAAGGAGTCCATAGCTTTCTTGTATTTTTCACCGTAGAGGCCCCACATAGCTGCTGCGCAACTACTCAATAGAGAGTTTCCATCTTGGGGAGTAAAACAAAAACCCGATACGATTGTATTCCCTTTGTGGGGTTGGAGATGGATAGAGGGGAGTGAAAGCACAGTGTGATTAAATATGCGGCCATAATATCCATGATCACGACCGAAAGAAAACACGCGGTTTGCCGATGACTTGTGGGTGAGGGCTGTAAATTTGTTCTCCTTAAAACGATTAACAATTTGCTCTTTTGAAGGAGATCCTTTGATTTGCATGTTAAATCGAATAATATGCATATATTGAGTATTAAGCTTCATTGCGCTGGAAAACAGATTCAAGTGCTCGCCGAGTGTTCCAAAGACATCTTGCGCGTCCCTGGCATGGTGCGTACCGAAAGTGGCATCGGAATGTTTTCCTACCTCCGGAGATGGCACAAAGGAGGTTATTTGACTAATATCGTTAGACCTTCTTATGCACACAAAATCGGCTTTGATTAAATCGCGCGGTGTCGGCGCCATGGTACTTATTAGAGAACATATATTATGAGTGTTACAACTCACAACTTGAATAAAATTTGTTTTAGAGCGGGATAGGGCTTTATCGTTGATACCGTACGCATAGGGAAGGCCGAAGTTTTTCTCGCTGCCTTGTGCAATAAAAAGCCGCTTTTTATTCTTAGAAGAGCAATATTTCTCTTCTAGAGCCTGCGAGTAATATTTCTCTTTATTCTCGTTTCCGGCGGGGGTGCAGTCAATGACGACGTCGCTGATCTGCAGCGCTTGTGCAAAATTTAATACCACCTTGTGCCCCAAATCCACGAATTTCTTCTCTGTTTCCGGATCAGTGACCAATTGCGCGCCGCGTTTAATCAGACTGTCCACTTTTCCCACTTCGTCGACCAAAGGAGTTCTTTTGTGAAAAAAGATATTGGAGTTAAATTTGGTTTTGAAATCTGAAAGAACTCCGATAAGCGGCTCGCCGATCGTACCGGTGCCCACTACTAATATGTTTTTTTTAGTTGCCATCTTTCCCTTACTTTTTCTTTTTGTTTCTTTTGTTTTTTGGCTCTGGGTTTTCATCCCAAAATTTCACTCGATATCGATGTCCGCCGTGGCCACATCGCCTAATTTTTACTAAACTATGATTTTGGGTAATCGTATTTTTTTTATTGAGGGCTTCCTCATACGAATCGAAAACTCCCGCGTCCTTCCAGTTTTTGGTTATTGTTATGATCGGATTTTCAGACATTGGTGCTCCTTATATTGGGTACATTGTATCCCATGGAGAAGAGAAATTTAAAAGAAATGAAAAAAGTTAGCTATCAAATCTGTGGAATTATACGGCGAACGAGGAGCCACACCCGCAGGTGCGTGTGGCGTTGGGGTTCTCGAAGTGAAACCCGGAAAACTTAAATGACTCGATGTAGTCGATTGTGGTGCCGGTCAAATACTGTTGGCTCATGGGGTCGACATAGACCGTCACTCCCTGCTTCTCGAACAACTGGTCCCCTGGATTGGCCGTATTCTCCAAATCCATGTCGTATGTAAACCCAGAGCAACCACCGCCCACGACCATAATGCGCAGACCATGGCCTGCCAAGTTCTGCTGAACAGCCATCTCTTGAACTTTTGTAATGGCTTTGTCTGTAATCAACATGTTCAATTTCTCTCTCGTAGTAAAAAGGATGGAGACGTTGGGAGTCGAACCCAAGTCCAGAAAGGTTACTAGTAACGTCATTCACAAGAATAGATGTGTTAACCACCTACACATCGGCCACCTAACATCCTATCAGGGAATCCATTCACCGCTCTTAAAGGCGTCGGCTGCCATAATATTTAGTCACAAGGCGACTAAAATACCTTTTTGTTGATTTTTTATAAGAAGGCAATCAACAGCCCCCTGGTTAAGCCGCTAAGGCGTAATCAAATTCAACGTTATCGTTGGCTTTTATAAAGTTTAAGTATTTTTACTGTGGTACTCACACAGTCTTGCACGCTAGTCAGATCCGTTTTCTGTCGAAACCGTTTCGTCCCCATTTCTTTCATTTTCAAAAAACGACTCAATATCGAACTTTTTAATTAGTTTTCTAAAGTCAGTATATTCTATCCCTAAGAATTTTGCACTTTCTTTTTTGGATCGACAGACGCTAACGGCAGTTTTTAGTACGGCGTCCTGAGCGATATCGCGCATGGAGTGCCACAAAGGTATACCGTAGAATTTACCGCCTAGAAACCTGGTAGAAAGTTCTAATTTAATTGCTATTAAATCTTCTAATGGGATGTTGTTAATAGTATTAAGCGCTTCTTTATCTAAGATATCTTGTTTAGTTAGTTTATTAACTATACTATAATTCTTATAAAGACCGTAATATTTATTTCTTTTATTCCAAGACATATGAATTAATATTACTTAATAATAATAAGTATTTATATAGATTATATCATATTTTAAGGGATAAGTAAAGAACTAAATTGCCAATTCTGCAGTTTCTCCGCCGGCGACGTCAAGGGGCACGTTTCCGCCATCATAATCGGGAGATTCTGGTTCATCGCTGGTAACTTGGAGTTCCTCTTCAAATTTGTCGAAATACAATTTAAGGTTGGTGAGTAGGTAATCATAAAAGAGATCGCGATCTTCGGTGTTTGCCAAACTTTCAAACGCATCTATAATTTGCTTTTCTACTTTGTTAAAAGTGATGGAAGCAAAATTTCTCCCTGTTAGATCTTCTCCAGCAATCGTGAAAGTATCTGCGTCTTCCTCTTCTGGTACATCGTCTTCCATGTCGATATCGCGAACAGGAATAAATTTATCTTCGTCTGTTTCTTTCTCGTCGACATTGATAGTAACATCCTGCTCTTCTAGCGCTTCTGCGGCCTCTTCGGTATCCAGATCTGCTACGACCTCAACCGGTTTAAGAGTGTTTTCGATGGCATTTAGAATGTGGGAGCGGAACGACGTACGTTGTTCTGTGGCACTAGTTAGCGCTTTATATCCTTCTTCGACAATAGGGACAATATTTCTCAGAAGATCTTCTAGTACATTGATGCCGGTGTTTTGATGGGGTTGCGCATCGGGCACATCGGTCTTCGCGGCTTCAACAATCAACTTGCGAACAAGAGACCGCAAACGTTCTTCTGCTTTGCCTTCTTGCAGGCTCTCCGCCTTCTTGTTTTCCAAAAAACGCTTTAAGTCTTTTCGAATAAGCCGGCGCAAGCGCTTTTCTTCTTTTATTTCGTTAATCATTTCATCGCGATTGATCATATTTTATCCCTCAAGTTGTGTAGTAAGTAGTTATAGAATTCATTAACAATTTTATCTTCTTCTACTTTTTTTCGGCGGGGTCTGCGTCGTCTCTGAGACGGGTAATGCGCTGCGCCGGCGGCATTGGCTGAAATTTCTTCCAAATCTTCCTCTTCTGTCTCTTCTGGCTCTTCTGGCTCACCGCCGGCGTCATCTCTGTGACCGGAAACACGGTATCCGCCGCGGCCAACGATACCGATAGAGGGCAAACCAAAACCTTCCTCTAAAACTTCTTCCATCAACCCACGAAAGATGCCCAGATGATACCGGGCCTCCTCCAAACTATTAGCTTTAACAGCGTCAAGCTTGTCTTTAATTATATCATATATTTCAGGATCATAAAAGCCCATTATTTTCTGAAAGTCTTCTGCGTTGGCATTTTCTAGGGCATGCCGCAAATTTGTGCCCGACATTTCGCCTACATCTGGGATATCAATGGAAACGTGTGGACTTACCGCGATGTAGCCATGTTCGCCCCACCCTTTCAGGTCTTCCCCTTTGTCATATTCACGGAAGTAGCGCGGAGCGCCGTCAGATTTCAAGCCGCCCAGGTGAGGGAACCTACTTGCTATATCTTTTGCACCCACATAGTAAATTACGGCCGTGGTCTTAGGATCAAAGCTGTCGAGAATCTCGCCGACTCGATAAGGGTTTTCTGCCATTATTATTTTTGAAGCAGGGATATCATATTGTGCGGCAATTGCCTGCTTATCAAAAAAATCGAAAGGATTGCGCGCATCCGGTGTTTTCGGGTTGGCTGTGGCTATAAACGTGTTATCGTAACCCCTTTCGTCTTGAATTTTTCGAAACGTCTCGACGTGATGCTGCCCCATTGGCTGAAAGCGCCCGGGATAGACGGCGATAACCCTTTCTATTCTTTCGTTTTGCTCGTTTAGATTCATTGGGGGCATTTTACCCCTGCCATATTTAAACAGCCCTAAAAGTTGATTGATGGGCGCAAAATTCCCGGTAAATTTATACATGGCGCAATCGCCGCCTTTGTGGCAATATTGAAAGGCGAATCCTTCGACAGTGGTATCTATGTTGTCATGATGCTTTAGTTTTTCAAGTTGTTTGGCGAGTATGCCGTGAGCTTCTTCTCTGTAGGGTCCATCATAACTCTGAATTGAGCGAATTGCGTCTTCTACTTCACTTTTTAACTTTTCAACCTCATGTTCATTGTCTAAAACATAAGTGCTATGAAGGCCGCGGAGCAATTCTACTGAAAAATCGTGAATGGCTGCTTCGATTGGCCAAACTTTTTCTTTGATTAAGCCCGGCGCCTCTTCATTAACAAAAAGCGTAATTTTATCTTTGATATCGCGGCTTAAGCCTTTGCCGATCTGATTGAGACCTAAATGCCCCTCTTTCTTAAGGATCCTCTCGACAACCATCTGCTGCTTATCGATATCTAATTCAGATATGTATGTTTTGATATGTCGTTGAAGCTCTCTTTCCAAGAGATCCTCAATGGTGACGTCTCCGGCCAATCCCGTAGCCTGTATTCGCGATAGCGTCTCGTCAACAATTCTTTCGTCGGTTATTTTATTAAGTTCTAGAAAGGCTGTACGCCTTACATTAAAGGGCTCTGTGGCCAGAATCGACTCAAAGCGGTCTATAAGAGAGTCTAGAGCTTCAGATTCTTTTTTATTATCAACAACTTCCAGCGTGTTTGTGTCATGGTTATAGCGCTTATGACCCATTCGATGAATGTTTATAACATTGTCATCATAATTGATTACGTTAGCTGCAAGCGGCCCCTGGATTTCAGCGTTATAGAATATTTCACCGTCTTCTCCAAAAACGGAGGCAATTTCCTTTTCTGAAAGGGTATGGACGGCCTTGGCGTATGCGTCGAAGGCTTCAATATAGGCGCGCCGAGCTTTTTCACCTCCTTGAAACTTGCGCGCCAATAAATCATCAAAAGTCATGCCGCCCTTAGCCATGTCACCCTTGTTTCGGGCAGCGCGTGGCTCTCCGTTGACATAACCCAAGAAGATATTAAAACCATCTGTCTTTTCAGTGCCCACAAGCTCGCCTGCGGCCGCCTTCATCAGAATATCGGCAATATCATTATAAGTTAGATCTCTATTGTCATAGAGATGATTTAAATGTCCGGAAACGCCGCCCATCTATTTCCCCTCTTCCAATACCTTTACTTGTTCTTCTAAAAGAGTGATTTTTTCTTCTAGCTTACGGTTTAATTTTTTTATTTCGTTGAGATGCTGACCAGCAACGCTTAATTGACGACTTTCACGTTGACTTCTGGGAATAAATTGTTCTAGGATGCTGACAACCGACTCTACATAAGCGCGTACGCTCGGCCGGCTCTTAGCCTCTCCCAACAAAAATCGTTTAGTCAGCCTATTAAGATCAACCTTCACTTTTTTCACTCAAGATATCTTGAATTACACCAGAAACCATCTCACGCAAGGCAGCTTCTTCGTCTTCTTCTAGATCGCGTATGCGCGCTTGAGGATCAATAGGATGGGGATCAGCTTTAAGTTGAGCTTCCTCTTCTTCTTCCAAAGCTTCTTCGCTAGGGTATTCTTTCTG
>TARA_R110000824_G_scaffold7508_10_pt1 | contig 32137 bp, 29 predicted proteins | sample TARA_R110000824 | Tara Oceans TARA_R110000824 (sample SAMEA4397747) | marine metagenome | biome: Polar Biome; feature: [MES] marine water layer (ENVO:01000295) within the mesopelagic zone...; material: water (ENVO:00002006), including particulate matter (ENVO:01000060) such as......
CCAGCGTGATCACCTGTCCGTTGCCGGTGGTGTAGGGGTTGAGATAGCCGCCCTCCAGCGAGAGGCGGTTGGTGTCCTGCCCGTCGGTCCGGTAGATGGCCAGCACATCTGCATTGGCATCGAAACGGCCACCGAAGGAGTTGGCATCTCCGACATAGGAATAATTCCACCAGGCCGGCACGATCGGCGTCTCGCCGGACACATCCTCTTCGGTCAGCCCCTGAAAGCTGTAGGCGCTGAGCAGCGAGAAATTCCGGCCGCGCTGTCCTTGCAGATAGGCGGTCGAGGTCAGCGTGTCGGCATCGCTGATGTCATATTTCTTCAGATAGGTGTCATGGGTGGTGCGGAAGATGTCATAACCCCAGACCCAGGCATCGTCGATGCGGAACTCGCCATCGCCGCGGATATGGCCCTGGAATTCCTGCCCGCCGGTTTCATTGTTGTTGTTGTCAACCTTGTCCACATAGGTGAGGGAACCGTCAAACTGGAACGATCCGCTTTCCACCGCCTGGCGGTATTCCGCCGCCATCTGTACCCCTTCCTTGGAGGTGATGGTCGGCGTGATGGTCATGTCCTTGTCTTCATCGATGACATAGTAATAGGGCACCTTCACGCCATAGCCGAGGGTCGATGAATTGAACACGCTCGGGGCCAGAAATCCGCTCTGGCGGTCAACGGTCGGATCGGGATGGGCGAAATAGGGTGTATAGATGAGCGGGACGCCGAAAAACTCCAGAAAGGCGTTGCGGTAGGTGATCGTCTTTTCCTGCCGGTCATGAATGACCTTGTCCGCCTTAGCCTGCCAGATCGGCGCGCGTGTCGGATCTTCCTTGCAGGGTTCGCAGCTTGTAAAGACAGCCTTGTTCATGACGGTACGGTTCTCGTCCTCGCGGATCGCGTCATGGGCGGCGAGGCGGGAATTGTCGGTGAACAGGATCTTGAGGTCGCGGATCGCGCCGGTCTTGAGTTCGTTCTCAAGCTCCATGTTATCGGCGAAGATGACATCGCCGGTCGGCTCCAGCAGGGCGATGTTCCCCTCCGCCCGGACCGTATCCGCCGCCACGTCATAGATAATCCTGTCGGCCTTCAGCACCCGGTCGCCCTGCACGATCTCGACATTGCCGCGGGCCTCCACCCGCTGGGCCTCATTGTCATAGACGACTTCATCGGCGCTCAGCAGCGCCTCCTTCGAGAGGTCGAGCTCGGATGATTCCGCCTCCGCGGCCTGCGCGGGTCCGAGCGGCGCATTCAACGCCAGCAAGGCGCCCAGACCCAGGTAAATCGCCCTCTTCATCGCCTAGCCATCCTCCAGGTGAAACATCATTGCCAGGCCGAACAGGGTGATGGCCACCGCCGGAATCCAGGCGGACAGGATGATCGGCAGATTGCCGGACAGCCCCAGCGCATAGATAATATCCGTCATGAAATAAAAGACAAAGCCGGTCGCGATCCCGCCCAGCACCAACAGCACCGTCCGCCCCTGACGGAGGGAGCGGAGCGAGAAGGTCGCGGCAACCAGCACCATGGCCAGCATCAACACCGGCCCCGCCATCAGGCTGTACCAGTGCAGGCGATGCCGGTCGCCGGAGAAACCGGCATGCTCCAAAGTCGCGATGAAGCCGGGCAGATCCCAGAAGGAGAGCGTTGCCGGGGAGGCGAAGCTTTCCTGAATCTGCAGAATGGTGAGGGAGGTCGGCAGCTCCAGCCGGTCGCGCCGTTCGGCGGGCCTGTCCGGACCTGTAATGACAACATTCTTCAGGTCCCAGAAGCCGGGTCGCAGGGTCGCCTCCGACGCATCGATCCGACCGGTGAAGATGTCGTTCGCGTCATACTGGAAAATGATCACCTCGGTGAGGTCGATGCCCTGATTGACGGCGCCGCGCGCATGGATGACCGATAGCCCGTTCTCATCCACCTGCCGGAGCCACAGATCGTTGGTGGACAGAGTCAGCAGGTTGGAGCGGGTCTCGAAATATTTTGCCTCCATCCGGTCGTTCTGCGCCTGCATCGCCGCCGCGATCGGATTGATGACCGTCAGCACAAGCATGCCGATGGCAAAGGCGATAAAGAGGGAGGGGAAGAGGAACTGCCAGACTGACACGCCCGACGCCCGGATCACCGACAGCTCGCTGGTTTTCGAGAGGCGGAAGAACGTCAGCATCCCGCCGAACAGTGCGATGAACGGCAGCAGCTTCATCGCCAGCGTCGGCAGGCGCAGCGTTACCATTTCCAGCAGGATCATGATCGTAATATCGTCGCGGTCGGCGGTGCGGCGGAGCGCCTCGATAAAATCGCCGAGGAAGACGATGGTCATCAGGATGGCGAAGATCACACCGACATATTTGAGGAACTGCTTGCCCAGATAAAGCGAAAGGGTACTCGGCACCTGTATCATCCTGCTTCCCCGCGGGTCACGGTTTCGTCGTCCAGCCGGTTTTCAAGGAAGCGCAGGCGCCCGCCGCCGGCGAAATAGGCCCCGATGGCCCCCGCCGCGATGGGCAGCAGATACATCAGCGGATAGACCAGCATCGGCTGGCTCGTCACCCGGAAGAGGGCCATGCCGCCGATCAGCACGAGAACCCCCGCCGCCGCGGCAATGCCCATCTGGCGGCCCCGTCCGCGGCGCGCGAACTCCCCGCCCATCACCCCGGCCAGCGCAATGAAGACAAGGGCGACTGCATAGAGCGGCAGTACCAGGCGCTGGTGCAACTCCGATAACAATTTAGGTTTCTCCTGCTGTACCCGTTCGCTGTCCTCGGGGTTGATCAGCTCCCACACATAGCGATGATCCGGGGACAGCCAGCGGGCGCCGCTCTTTTTCTCGAACTGGCCGATATCGAGGGCATATTGATCGAAATAGAGCAGGCTGAGCTTGGCGTTCTTTTTCGACACCTCCTGAAGGTTGCCCGCATTCATGATGAAGCGCGGCCCCTCATCTGTCTTCACGAAGGCGCCCCGTTCGGCCATGTAGGTGACGGGTTTTTCCGGTATCCGCTCGTCATGGACGAGGATGCCCAGCATCTCGCCCGCCGGGGTTTTCTCACGAATATAGACGGTGACGTCATTGGTTAAGGTGTTGAAGACCCCCTCGCGCAGGACCACCGCCGCGAGGCTGTCCTGCCAGGCGACGCGCATCTCCGATACCGTGCGGTTGCCAAAGGGCACCAGAATGAAGCCGAGGATATACATGATCAGCGTGATGATCAGCGCGAGATAGATGGCCGGGCGCGCCAGCGCCGACTTGCTGAGCCCCGCCGCCCACATGACGATCAGCTCGCTGTCCGAATAGAGCTTGTTGAAGGCAAAGAGGGTGCCGAAGAACAACCCCAGCAGCAGCGTGTAGCGCAGGATATCCGGCAGCAGCAGCAAGGAAAGATAGAGGAAGGTCGTCACCGGCAGACCGTTGATCAGCTGCTCCACGAATTTGAGCGCCTGCGACAGCCAGATCACGCCCGTCAGCGAGAAGGCGATGAACAGCATCGGAACGGCCAACTGCCTCATAATATAACGGTTAATATTCCTCATGGGGGGAGTATAGCGATAGTTTTGCTTGTTGCCAGTCAGGAAAGGACGCGCTATGAAAAATAATGACGATAGCTAGGGGCGATTCGTTGCTATCCTCCATCCGGCCCCGGGAAAAAGACAAGAATAGGTGTTTTCCATGAAGTTCGCATTTTCTGAAATTTCCATTCCCAAGCGCGGCTCTCTCGCGGTTGCCCTCTATGCCGACAAGACCTTCTCGCCAACCGCGACGCTGGTGGACAAGAAGACGAAGGGCGCGCTCAGCCGGGCGCTGGAGACCAGTCGCTTCACCGGCAAGAAGGGGGATTTTCTGGAGATCGTGGCGCCGAACGGACTGGACGTGTCGCGCGTCGTCCTGTTCGGCCTCGGCGAGACCGAGAAACTGACGATGACGGATATGGAAACCCTCGGCGGCTCGCTGGTGAAACGGCTGAACGCCTCCGGCGCGCGCTCGGTGACCATCATCCTCGATGAGCTGAACGTGGAGGACTTCAAGACGAACGAAGCCGCCGCCGCGGTTGCGGGCGGCGCGATGCTCGGTTCCTACCGGTTCCAGAAATACAAGACCGATATCGACGAGGCGGCGGAACCGACGCTCGCCCGCATGACCGTTTCCTGCAAGGGCTCGGCGACGGCGCGCAAGGTCTTCGCCGATATCGAGGCGCTGAACGAGGGCGTCTTCATGACCCGCGATCTGGTCAGCGAACCGGCGAACGAGCTGTACCCGGAAAGCTTCGCGGCCCGCTGTCTGGAGCTGTCCGACATGGGCGTGCATGTGGAAATCCTCGATGAGGCGAAGATGCAGCGGCTCGGCATGGGCGCGCTCCTCGGTGTCGGGCAGGGCTCCCGCCGCGACAGCCGCCTCGTCGTCATGCAGTGGAACGGCGCAACGACCAAGAAGGCCGGACGCAAGCCGCTCGCCTTCGTCGGTAAGGGCGTCTGCTTCGATACCGGCGGCATCTCGCTGAAACCCGGCCCCGGCATGGAGGAAATGAAATGGGACATGGGCGGCGCGGGCACCGTCACCGGCCTGATGAAGGCGCTGGCCGGGCGGAAAGCCAAGGTTAACGCCGTCGGCGTCATCGGCCTTGTCGAGAACATGCCCGACGGCAACGCCCAGCGGCCCGGCGATATCGTCAAGTCGATGTCCGGCCAGACGATCGAGATCCTGAATACCGACGCCGAGGGCCGCCTCGTGCTCGCCGATGCGCTCTGGTACACGCAGGACCGGTTCAAGCCTGAATTCATGATCGACCTCGCGACGCTCACCGGCGCGATCATCGTCACGCTCGGCCATGAAAACGCCGGGCTGTTCTCGAATAATGACGACCTCTCGGATCAGCTGTTCGCCGCCGGCAAGGCGGTGGGCGAGGGGGTGTGGCGCCTGCCGATGTCGGACGCTTATGCCAAGCAGACGAAATCGCCGATCGCGGATTTGCAGAATATCGGCACCGGCGGGCGCGGCGCGGGCTCCATCGTCGCAGCGGAATTCCTGCAGAAATTCGTGAACGACACCCCCTGGGCGCATCTCGATATCGCCGGGATGGCCTGGTCGAAGGCCGACAAGCCGATCACGCCGAAGGGCGGCACCGGCTATGGTGTCCGCCTGCTGGACAAGTTCATCCGCGATAATTACGAGGGCAAATAGGCCCCCGCGTGACCGAGGTCAGCTTCTATCATCTGCAGTCGGAACCGATCGAGCGGGCGCTGCCCCGTCTGCTCGAAAAGGTGCGGGAGCGCGGCTTTCGCGTGCTGGTCCGCGGGGCGACGGAGGAGCGGATCGAGACCCTTGATGAGGCGCTCTGGACATATCGCGATGCCTCCTTCCTCGCCCACGGGCGGGCGGGGGATACCCTCGATCCCGCCGAGCAGCCGATCTTCCTCACGCTGGAGGCGGAGGGGAATGCGAACGACGCCACTATCCTCGTCCTGACCGAGGATGCCGCCGCCGACGACGCCACGGAATATGAGCGCTGCCTCTATATGTTCGACGGCAATGATGACGCCGCCCTCACCGCCGCCCGAACCCGCTGGAAAGCCCTCAAGGAAAACGACATCCCCGTCAGCTACTACCAGCAGACGGAAAACGGGTGGGAAAAGAAGGCGTGAGTGAGGTGCAAAAATGGAGAGCACAATCTTTAAAATAGCACTATCTCTCTTGTAAAAAATCTATAGGCTGTATTATTGTGAAACTATATCTCTGTTTTTCCCTTTAGCGATGTATTAATAATTTCCCAAGGCTGTAAGTAATTTATGACTGTTGGAATTTACATAAATGATCCTTTACCAATCATAATTTCGGACTGTCTCGCAATTCCAAGAACTGGCGCTGCTCAAATTTATTCACCTTCTAACATCGAACATTTTGACGGTGAGAATGGTGAACTAGCAAAATTGGTATCGAAGTTTATTAAGTTGGGATCGGACACAGTAATCACTTTTGCGGGTCGTTCTGATCATATAAATGATTTTGTGCAATACTTTCCAGCTCTTTGGGAAGGTAGAGATCAAAATCTCAGGCCTATGCAATTTTTGCATAAAATTGACGAACAATTAAGAGCGACACGCAACAATTGGGGCTGCTCAGTTTTAGGAGCAACAATAATACCTCAAGATAGCGATCCAGATAGCACTCGCACTTTAAATAATACTTATGCTAGTAAAAGTAATGATTGGAAGTTTGAGACGAAAAATTTTGGCACTTGTCATGCAGTTGGATCCGGTTCGAATGAAATGAGGCAATTTATGGAAATTGCTGACAGAAACCTTAATCTTCTTAAAGCACAAGAAAAGTTCGACCTATCGGAACCTGATCTTTTATTTCGATTGCTAGGCGCTTTAAATGGGCAGGCCCTTTTCTGTCAAAAAAGGCCGTTGGAAGAACAAAGTTGGGGAGGAGTGCTTCAGGCACAAGTATATTATCCATTTGAAGGAAATTGGTTTCGGACGCCACCGTGGTTGCATCTATGCGTGGTTTATAAGGGAAGCCATTTGGAGCTTCGAGGGATATATAACAAGACTGTTTTCCATACTTCGAAATTAGATGATGATAATTCTGGAGCTGTGGTTACATGGGTTGTGAATTCTAAGGGGGAAACAGAATCCAGAATCTGGCCAGTTTACTCGCCGTTCAAAATTCAAAGTGATGAGGAATTAATAACTTATTCTGATATAATGACAGAGCCAAAAATGGTAACGATTACTGTTGTTATTCAAATTGAAAAATCACAGACTATTAACCAAAATACGTATAGTTTTACTGAAGTATCGGGGTTATCTGCTAGTTTAGAGGGTGATGTTTTCAATATTAACTATGATGCCAAAGTTCTCGGTGATTGGCTTCGTAACGAACTGCTTAGAGATCCATCTTTTCGGCTCCCCAAATGATACTTAATTGAATGCAAGCTATTATTTGACGATTAATCAACGGAGACGCTGTTTCCTATACGCCGTATTTAAGTCGTCCAGCTCTATACTAAGGGTGCGCCGATTTTCCTGAGCCTTGGTACTGTTGCAATTGAGATAAGTTCATTATTACAGAAAGGCTTCGATGATGAGCAAAATTCCGGTGCGGGTGTTGGTTGCGCTGTTTGGGGCGGTGTTGTTGCTGGGGGCGGTTGGTCCGGCGGCGGTGGCGGATGAAAAATTCGGTTTCGGGCGCGAGATCGAGGGGACCTATATCCTCAGCCAGGAGGGGACCACCACCCATTCGAGCTATATGTTCACGGAGTTCGGCGCGGTCATCTGGTCGGCGTCGGACCAGCGGGAGTTCGCCTATGCGCCCGGCAACGGCGTCTGGAAACAGACGGGCGATCGCAGCGCAAAGGTGCGCATCGTCAGCTTCGAGCTCGATGGCAGCGGTGTCGCCGTGATCGATATGGAGTTCAATTTTTCCGATGATTTCAGCACCGTCAGCGGCAGCTTCGAGGGCGGCATCTATCCGCCGGATGTCAATGTCAACGCCATCGACAGGGAGCCGCGCCAGAACCTCGCAAACCGCTTCACCGGCGTCCGCCTGACCCTCGGCGAGTAGGTCGGCCGCGTGGGTGTCTTCCTGCTTTTGTCCTAATCAAAGTCCAGGTACATCGGAGGTCTTAAAAGAGATGAAAATGATGTGGGACTGGGTGCCTAACCAAAGATTGGGGCCAATAGAAATTGGTATTTCCGTTGAAACCTATGTTGGGCAACTGGGCGCCCAATTGCTTGCAGAAATAGATGACTCCACCGGTTGGGACTCATATTACATTCCGCATCATGACGTGTATATCAATGCTGAAGACGGTGAGGTTGTCTCCATTTCAGCCCATAAGAGCTTTTATTACGGAATAAAAAATGTTCTTGGCATGACCATAGAGCAACTTGAAGCTCTACTGGGTTGCAAGGCTGATGAAATCGGAAATTCGGTTGAATATGAAGATGGAGATATACAGACGCCGTACGATTATTCTGAATTAGGGCTGGTCGCGTGGGTTAGTCAAGATGTTATCGTAAATGTTGTGTGTACAACATATGAAGGTTTGGACTAGGCCTTAATTGGAGGAATAGTCAAAGATAACGACGGCCTCACGCCGCGCCTTCGGCTTCGAGTTCCTCGGTGAGGGCGAGCCATTTTTCTTCCGTTTGGGCGAGGTCGGATTTGAGGCGGCCGATCTGGTCGCTGAGTTTGGCCTGATGGTCCGGTCCCTTGTCATAGGTCGCGGGATCGGCGAGCTCGGCTTCGAGTTTTGCCTGCTCGGCGGCGAGGTCCTGCATCCGCTTTTCAAGGCGGCCGATCTCTTTTCGCTTCGGGGCGAGGGCGGCACGGGCGGCGGCGCGGGCCTTGCGCGCCTCTTTCCCGGAGAGTTTCGGCTGTCCCGGTGCGGCGTCGGTTTTGCGCTTGTCGCCCCCACGCGCGGCGTCCAGCACCTCGCGCTTGTAATCCTCGATATCGCCATCGAAGGCATGGACCCCGCCGTCCTTCACCAGCCACAGCCGGTCGGCGACGAGAGAGACGAGATGCGGATCATGGCTGATGAGCAGCACCGCGCCCTCATAGTTGTTGAGGCCGTGGATCAGCGCCTCGCGGCTGTCGACATCGAGATGGTTGGTCGGCTCGTCGAGGATCAGGAGATGCGGCTTGTCCTCCGCGATCAGGCAGAAGTTGAGCCGCGCCTTCTCGCCGCCCGAGAGCTGCTTGACGGGTGTGTCGGTTTTCTGGCGCGAAAAGCCGAACTGGCCGAGGCGGGCGCGGATTTTCGATTCCTGCCCGTTCTCGACTTTCGCCGCCAGATGCTGATAGGCGGTTTCATTTTCCCGCATTTCATCGAGCTGATGTTGCGCGAAGAAGCCGATCTTGAGCTTGCCGGACTTCTGCAGCTTGCCGGTTTCGGGCGCGAGGCGGTCGGCGAGCAGTTTCGCAAAGGTCGACTTGCCGTTGCCGTTGGAGCCCAGAAGCGCGATCCGGTCGTCCATATCGATACGGAGGTCAAGGCCGCGCAGGACGGGTTTGCCCGGCTCATAGCCGACCGTGCATCCCTCCATCGTGATGATGGGAGAGGAAAGCGGCTCGGGCGCATGGAAGGTGAGGCTCGCCGTATGTTCCTCGACAATGCCGACGACGGGCTGCATCTTCTCCAGCATCTTCACGCGGCTCTGGGCCTGGCGCGCCTTTGACGCCTTGGCGCGGAAGCGATCGACAAAGGATTGCAGATGCTTCCTCTGCGCTTCCTGTTTGCGGGCCATGCCGGCGAGAAGCTCCATCTGCTCGCGGCGGGTCTTCTCGAAGAAGTCGTAGTTGCCGGTATATTTGACGAGCTTCATCTGGTCGAGATGGGCAATCTCCGTCACCACGTTATTCAAGAGGTCCTTGTCATGGCTGATGATGACGAGGGTGCGCTGATAATTCCGGAGGAAGCTTTCCAGCCACAGGGTCGCCTCGAGGTCGAGATAGTTGCTCGGCTCGTCGAGCAGCAGCAGGTCCGGCTCCGCAAAGAGCGTGCCTGCGAGCGCGACACGCGTCCGCCAGCCGCCCGAGAAGGAGGAGCAGGGGCGCTGCTGCGCCTCATGGTCGAAGCCGAGGCCGGAAAGGATCTTCGCGGCCCGCGCCTCCGCCGTATGGGCGTCGATATCGGCAAGGCGGGTATGGATTTCGGCAATGCGCATGCCGTCGGTCGCGGTCTCCGCTTCCTGCATCAGGCGCGCGCGTTCCTCATCGGCGGCGAGCACAGCCTCGATCAGGCTCTCGGGTCCGCCCGGGGCCTCCTGCGGGAGGACGCCAAGCCGGGCGCCGTTCTGAAGCTCGATCGTGCCGCCATCGGCATGCAGCTCCCCGGTGATCAGCTTCAGAAGCGTCGATTTCCCGGTGCCATTGCGTCCGATCAGGCCGAACTTATGCCCGACCGGAATATGCAGGGAGGCATTTTCCAGCAAAGTGCGGCCCGCGATGCGGTATGTCAGGTCCTTGATTTGCAGCATGGGGCACTCTCTATCAGAAACACCCGGCGCCCGAAAGCCGGAAAATGGCGCGATCGGGGAAACTGTGCGCTTTTATGACGATCGCGGGACGGAGTCCTGAAAAATCGAATTGATCCGGCCCGTTAAACAGGGCATAAGATCGGCCATGACTAAAACGCATCTCGAATTTAGCAACCTCTATTATCGCACGCCCTCATAGGCGCGTGGACTTTCACCTGTTCAACCGCTGCGAAGCCAATTGTTGAACATGTGAAAGTAACTTGGCATCGCGGACACCAAGGAGTCGGCAATGTCGTCATCAAGTTCAAAAATCACCGTTGGAATTATCGGCTTTGGTGCCTTTGGCTGTCTGCTGGCCAATCACCTTTCCCCGCATGTGAGCCTCTGTATTCGCGACACCGCGCGTGCCGTCGCGCGGCTGGAGAGCGGGGCGGAATACCCTTGCGCGTCGCTTGAGGAGATGGCCGGTTGCGAGTACATCGTTCTGGCGGTGCCGGTCAGCGAAATTGGGCGCGTGTCGCGCGATCTGGCGCCTCTGCTGAGGGCGGGGACAACGGTTGTCGATGTCGGGTCTGTGAAGGTTGCGCCGACGGAGGCGATGCGGGCGGAACTGCCCGCCCATGTCGGGATTGTCGGAACGCATCCTCTGTTCGGGCCGCAAAGCGCACGGACCGGCCTCAGGGGCCTCAAGATCGCAATTTGCCCGGTGAGAGGGACGGGCCATCGCCATATCGCCGCCTTCCTGAAGTCCGTCTTCAGGCTCCGGACGATTATCACAACCGCCGAAGCGCATGACCGGGAAGCCGCCACCGTACAGGGGCTCACCCATCTGATCGCCAAGGTCATGGTGGAGATGGAGCCTCTCCCGACCAAACTGACGACGGTCAGCTACGATCTTCTGATAGAGGCCATCAATATGGTCAAGGATGATGCCCCGAATGTGCTCGATGCCATCGAGCGGGCCAATCCTTTTTCGATTGGCGTGCGGGACGAATTTTTCACCAAGGCCGCTGAGATCAGAAACCGGTTCGAGGCGTAAGGTTAGGGAGCGGGAGAACAGTCTTCTGCCGAGCCGTTTATATCCCCAATCCAAATTTCTTGACAGGCAGGTAAATACCTGCATATTATCCAGCCCAAGGAGTAGCGTATGGACGACGACAAGACATTCAAGGCGCTGGGCGATCCGACGAGGCGAAAGATACTGGATCTGCTCTGCGAGAAGAACGGCCAGACCCTGGGCCAGCTATGTGCGCATATGGACATGAAACGCCAGTCCGTGACGCAGCATATCGGCCTCTTGGAGGACGCCAATCTTGTCTCGACGGTAAAGCGGGGGCGGGAGAAATTGCATTTCCTCAACCCGGTGCCGCTCCAGACGATCTACGAACGCTGGATACGAAAATTCGAGCAGCAGCGATTGAGCCTGCTGCATGAGCTGAAAACCGAACTGGAAGGAGATCAAGATGACCAATGAAAAGACGACATTCGTGTATGTGACCTATATTCGCGCGACGCAGCAGAAGATATTCGACGCCATCACCCGGCCCGAGATCGCCGCCCGCTACTGGGGGCATGGAAATGTCTCCGACTGGAAGGTCGGCTCCAAATGGGAGCATGTCCGCGATAATGAGGAAAAGAAGGTCAATATCGCCGGTGACGTGATCGAGATCGATCCGCCGAAGCGGCTGGTCATCAGCTGGTCGGACCCGTCGGAGTATGACAACCGCGAGGCGCACAGCCGCGTCACCTTCGATCTGGTGCCGTATGAGGATATGGTGCGCCTGACCGTCACCCATGACGAGCTGGAGGCGGGCAGCGGCATGGCGAACGGCATCTCAAGAGGCTGGCCGCTCGTGCTCTCGAGCCTCAAGTCCTATCTGGAGACAGACGAGGCGATCGATGTCTTCGCCGAGCCATGCGCCACCGACGCGGCGGCATAACGACCTATTATTTTGCGAGGATCATTGACGTGACGGATTTCTGACTGGCAGTGATGAGGGCATTGAGTGGCATATCTTCGGGTTCTGCGAGGATTTGCATGGCGACGCCGCGCAACAGGCCGACGATCAGGGTCGCCAGGATCGAGGGATCGAGGGAGGAGGGGAGTTCTCCTCTTTCCTTCCCGAGGATGAGATAGGACTTGATATCGCTGCGGAACACCCGGTTCACATGGGCGATTTCTTCGGCCATTCCAGGCAGCGAGCCAAGTCCTTCTCCCATCAGAACGTAAAGGGCGCGGATACGCGTTCCCCGCCGGGCTACGTCCTTGAGATAGGTCGCAACAAAGCGCGATAGCTGCGCCGGGGCGGGCAGGCTGTCTATCTCCCTCGCCCTTGGGTGCCAGGTTTCGTCCGTTTCGAAACGATTGAGGATTTGAGCGAGAACGGCGCGCAAGACCCGTTCCTTGCTGCCGAAACGATTGCTCACCAGCGTCCCCGTGCATCCTGCCCGCCGACCGATCTCGATCAGGGTCGTCCGCTGATACCCCTTTTCTGCAAACAGCTCCGTCGCCGCCTCGATAATGCGCTGGCTGGATTCCTGGCGGCGTTCCGGGTTTTTCCTGGGGCGGTCGGCGGCTGTGGCGGGGTTCATCTCATATTCCCATGTAATATCAACAGGATATTACCATAGCAAAATAGTTGTTGGTCAACAACAAATAAAATGATATGTCTTCAGAAAACAACAACGGGGAGGTCCCATGATCACGGTTTCGAAAATCGATGCGCCCTGCGGCGCGCGGGTGGAAGGGGTCGATTTGTCGGCCCCCCTTGACAGGCAAGAGGTGGCCGCCATTCGTGCCGCCTGGATGGCGCATCATGTGCTCGCTTTCCCCAACCAGAAGCTGGACAATGACGGCCTGGTCCGGGTCGCCGAATATCTCGGGCCGATCGGCGATGATCCGTTCTTCCACCCCATTGATGGGCATGAACGGATCGCGGCGGTGCACCGGCGCGCCGACGAGACCGGGCGGATTTTTGCCGACAACTGGCACTCGGACTGGAGCTTCATGCCGGTGCCGCCGTCGGGCACGCTGCTCTATGGACTGATCATTCCGGCGGAGGGGGGCGACACCCTCTTTTCCAACCAGCATCTGGCGTGGGAGGAAATGCCGCCGGAGATGAAGGAACGATTTGAAAATCTGACGGCCGTTCATTCGGCGGGCGGTGCCTATTCGCGCGAGGGCGCCTATGCGGAGAAGAATTTCAAGGGCGCGATGCGGTTCAATATCTCTGATGAGGCGAACAAGAAGGAGACGCATCCGGTCATCCGCAATCATCCGGAAACCGGCCGACTCGGCATTTTCGGCGGCGGCTATCTGGTCGATCTCGACGGGATGGAAGAGAGCCGTGCGCTGGACCTCTTGAAGGAGCTGGCCCGCTGGCAGGCGCGGGAGGAGTTTGTCTATCGCCATAAATGGGAGCCGGACATGCTGGTCCTCTGGGACAATCGCTCCGTCCTGCATAAGGCGACCGGCGGTTATGAAGGTCATGAACGCTTGCTCCATCGCCTGACCATCGCCGACAACGCGGCCTATTACTGACGGTCCCGCCGCTTGCGGAAGCGGGCGGTCGACCCTGCCGTGCATATTTGCCGCAGGACAGGGGGCTATTGCGTCTGCTAGGGTGAGGGAAGCTGTCCGTTCGACCTTCAAGTTCTCGCCATGCGCCAACCGAAGATAATTACCACACTGCAATCCTATAGCTGGTCGCTTTTCCTCTCCGACCTGCTGGCGGGGGCGACTGTCGCTATGGTCGCCCTGCCGCTCAGCCTGGCCATTGCCATCGCGTCGGGCGCGGACCCGGCCAAGGGCATCGTCACCGCCATTGTCGCAGGGTTCCTGATTTCCCTGCTGGGCGGCAGCCGGGTACAGATCGGCGGGCCGACCGGCGCCTTTATCGTCGTGGTCTTCGGCGTCATTGCCGAGCATGGCTATGACGGTCTGGTGCTCGCCACCTTCATGGCGGGTCTGATGCTGCTGGTTGCCGGATATTTTCGCGCCGGGAACCTGATCGCCTTCGTGCCCGAGGCGGTGGTGAACGGCTTTACCATCGGCATCGGCGTCATTATCGCGACCAGCCAGCTCAAGGATTTTCTGGGGCTGACGGCGGCGAATGTCCCGGCGGATTTCCTTGAGAAAATCCCCGCGCTTTGGGAGGTGCGGGACAGTCTCAGCCTGCCGACCGTCGCCATTGCGCTTGTCACTCTTGTCCTGATCGTCACTTTAAGGCGGCTTGCGCCGCGCTTTCCGGGCCTGATCGTTGCGGTCGGCGTAGGCTCGGCGCTGGTGGTCTATCTGAATTTGCCGGTGGATACGCTCGGCTCCCGCTTCGGGGAGTTGCCGAGCCAGCTTCCCTGGCCGCAACTGCCGGATTTTTCGGTTGCCCGGATTATCGAGCTATTGCCCTCGGCCTTCGTCATCGCCTTTCTGGCGGCGGTTGAATCGCTGCTCTCGGCGATGGTGGCCGACAAGATGATCGAGGGGCACCACCGGCCGAATGCCGAGCTGTCCGCGCAAGGCGCCGCCAATGTTGCCTCGGCGCTGTTCACGGGGCTTCCGGCGACTGGCGCAATCGCGCGCACGGCCACGAATATCAAGGCGGGCGGGAAGACCCCGGTCGCCGGAATTGTTCATGCCGTTGTCATCCTGCTGGTGATGCTGCTGGCGGCCCCCCTCGCGGGCTATCTCGCCATGCCCGCCCTTGCCGCGCTTCTGATCGTGACCGCGTGGAACATGACGGAGCCGCATAAATGGGGCAGTTATATCCGCGGACGGAAGAGCGATATTTTCCTGTTGCTGCTGACGCTCGTCCTCACGGTGATCGTCGATCTGACGGTCGCCATCGGTGTCGGCGTGTCCATCGGCATCGCCCTCCGCCTCAGCCGCCGCAAGTCCGTCAAAAGCGACTGGTCCCCGCCGGAGAGGTGAAATCGCGCAAAATCCATCAATTGGGTTGCCGTGGCCGGGCCGGGGCGCTATAAGGCGCGGGAATTATTCCTTCTGTTTCCTTAGAATGAGCGAGTTAATAAATGGCCCTAGAACGTACTTTCTCCATCATCAAGCCCGATGCCACCCGCCGCAACCTGACCGGCAAGATCAACGCCAAGCTGGAAGAGGCCGGGCTCAAGATCGTCGCCCAGAAGCGCATCCGCATGTCCCGCGAAAATGCCGAGACATTCTACGCCGTGCACAAAGAGCGTCCGTTCTTCGGCGAGCTCTGCGACTTCATGGTTTCCGGCCCGGTTGTCGTCCAGGTCCTGGAAGGCGAGAACGCCATCGCGAAGAACCGCGAAGTGATGGGCGCAACCAACCCGGCCGACGCCGCCGAGGGCACGATCCGCAAGGAATTCGCCGAAAGCATCGAAGCCAACTCCGTGCATGGCTCCGACAGCCAGGCCAACGCCGCGATCGAGATTGCCTACTTCTTCTCCGGCTCCGAAATCCACAGCTGATCCGGACAAATCTCAAAGAAAAGGCCCGCATTTTAGCGGGCCTTTTTTATGTCTGAATGCGCCGGTTATTTCTCGGCGCCGGCCGCCTCGGATTTATCGAGGAAGGTGACCGTCTCGGCGAGGCCGCGCGGGTTCTCGCTATGCTTTAAGTGCCCGTCGATCTTGGCGCCGGGCTCGATACTGAGGGAGGCATGGACGATGTCGCCCTTGACGGTGGCGGAGGAGGTGACGGTGATTTCCTCGCCCTTGAGGTTGCCGTTGACGCCGCCACGGATGACGAGGGTGCCCGCATTGATATCGCCGGTGATCAGGGCATTCTGGCCGACGGTCAGGGTCTTCGCCTGAATATCGCCGGTGACCTGGCCATCGACCTGGATTTCGCCTTCGGAAAACAGGTTCCCCTCGATATTGAGGTTTTCGGCGATGATGGAGGGCATGGCGTTGGATCGCGCAGGCTTGGCGTCGGTCTTATTGTTATTTGAGAACATGGAGATACCTCCCTAAACAGGGTTAGTCGGCGGACGCTTTTTCAAGTTTCGGCGTCGCTTTGAACGCATATCTTCCCGCCTTGATGAAATTCATCGGATTCTGATGCTCACCTTCATAGATGATCTCGTAATGGACATGACGGCCGGTGCTTCGACCGGTAGAGCCCATCACGCCGATTTCGGTCCGATATTCGATTTTTGCGCCTTTCTTCACCAGCGCCTTCTTGAGATGGCCATAGCGGGTCTGGAAGCCGCTGCCATGATCGATGGTGACCATGGTGCCATAGGCGCCGTTGGTGCCGACAAAGGTCACCGTGCCGGGCGCGGTGGCGAGAACCTTTGAATTGCGCGGCCCCGCGATATCGACACCCGAATGAAAGGCGCTGCGCTTGGTGATCGGGTCACGCCGCTTGCCGAAGCTGGAGGTGACATAGCCGACATCCACCGGCCGCGCGAGGGGGAGCTGTTTCAGCAATGTCTGCAGGAACTCCCAATGGGCGAGGCTGGTTTCCATCTTCTGCGCCTGGGTGTAGAAATCCTGTTCCGTCTCCAGCAGTTTGCGCGCAGGCGGGAGGGCGGCGACGAACGGTCCGCCCTGTCCGGTCACCTCGTCGGAGCCGAGCAGCTTGTCCGGATCAAGGCCGGTCAGGACGATGATGTCCCGAAGCGCCGCGACGCTGGCATTGGTGCGGTCATGGATGCGGGTGATCAGTTCCTTGTTCTGGGTCGACATATGGTGCATGCGGTCGCGCAGCTCGCTCACTTCCGAGTTCAGGCGGCCTTCGGCAGCAACGCGGCTGTCGAATTCCTGCTGCAAGCTGGCGTACTGCTGGCGGGTTTCCTCCAGCTCCTCATAGATTTCGTCCTTGGTGGAGGCGTAGAGATTGACGAGATCGCGGAGCGAGGCCAGCCGCTGCACGGTCTTCTCGCGCTCGCTGAGGGCTTCGTCCCGCTCGCGCGAAATCTGGAACAGGGACTTGTTGGCCTGCATGACCTCCATCTCCAGCCGTTCGCGCCGGGCGTTGGTGGCGTGCAGGCTCTCGCCGAGGGAGCGGATGCGGTCCTCCAGCGATTGACCGCCATCGTCGCCATCCGTCGATTTCACCGCGAATTGAAGCGCCTTTTCAACGACTTCCCGGTCGGCGAGGATATCCTCAAGCCGGGCATACTGCTGGTCCAGCTCGGCCCGGGTGGCGGCGATTTGCGATTGCGCCAGCTCAAAGTCGGAGGCGACCGCGTCATAGTCGAGCTGCAGCGACAGCAGCTTCGCCTGCTGAATGGTCATTTCCCGATACTGCAGGGCGCCCGCCGTCAACAGATAGGCGAACAGCCCGCCGAAGCCGAGCAGGACGACAAAGCCCATGAGCTGCGTTCTGACGGAAAGGGGAAGATATTTCAGCTCCCCACGGGTGCGGATGATCACCTGACGGTCCGTAAAAAATTTATCGAATACGGCCTTCAGCCTCATCTAGTCATCCTGATCCGGGTTGCGTTGAACTGTACTGGGGTCCGGAATAATAAAACCGATTTTCCGGCAAACATCAACCGTCGCGCGCGGCCCCTAAAATTTGCGATTTTTTGTCTGTTTTTCCGGCAGGGGCGCGGCGAGGGGGCGATAGTATTCTTCAGGCAGTCCTGCAACCGAACGCGCATCGTCGTTAAACGGGGGTTTTAAAAGGCCTTTGAAGTTTTTTTGCACAAGCTCGCGCCAGCTCGCCGCGGGATCAAGATCGCGTTTTTCACAAAAATAGTGAAACCAGCGGCTGCCGATGGCGACGTGACCAATTTCATCCGTTAGGATTACGTTAAGGATAGCAGCGCTCTTTTCGTCGCCGATTTTGCCGAATCGGGTGATCATCGCCGGGGTGACATCCAGTCCGCGCGCCTCCAGCACCATGGGCACGACGGCGAGGCGGGCACCCAAGTCATTCCGGGTTGCCATCGCCGCCTCCCACAGGCCGTCATGGGCCGGGAAGTCGCCATAGGCGAAGCCGAGCTCGCCAACCCGTTCGGCCAGCAGTTCGAAATGGCTCGCCTCCTCGTCGCCGACCCTTACCCAGTCATCAAAGAAGGCGCGGGGCAGGTTTTCATGGGGGAAGCGGGCAACCATGTCCCAGGCAAGATCGATGGCGTTGAGCTCGATATGCTGCACCGCATGGAGCAGGGTGGCCCGCGCCTCGTCGGACTGGCCGCGGCGGCGCGGCATCTCGGCGGGCGGCAGCAGCTCTGGGCGCGCCGGTCTTGCCGGGCGGTCCGGCGGCGGGGTGTCGCCGAGGGGCATGTCGCCGCTGGATGCGCGCCAGAGAGCGGCCGCCTCATGGCTGAGCCGGGCCTTGCGGGCGGCGTCCGGCTCCTCAAGGACACGGACGGCGAGCGCGCTCAAACTCGTCACGTCAAAGGGCTTTTGCGGCGTCCAGCACGGCCTCGACATGGCCCTTGACCTTGACCTTGCGCCAGATGTTGCGGATGACGCCCTTGCCATCGACCAGGAAGGTCGCGCGCTCGATCCCCATATATTTGCGGCCATACATGTTCTTCTCGACCCAGACGCCGAAGGCTTCGCAGGTCTCGCCGTCCTCATCGGCGGCGAGCACGACGGAGAGGCTGTGCTTCTCGCGGAATTTCGCATGCTTGGCGAGGGTGTCCCTGGAGACGCCGATGACCTTCACCCCGAGCTGGTCGAACTCCTTGATCTTCTCGGAAAAGCCGATCGCCTCCTTGGTGCAGCCGGGGGTATCGTCCTTGGGATAGAAATAAAGCACAAAAGGATGCCCCTTGAGCGCGGCGAGGCTGACTTCCTCTCCACCATCCGCGGGCATATGAAAATCCGGGGCCTTTTCTCCGATTTCGGGCATGATCACTCCTTTAAAGCATGTGTAACTAAAGAGCTTAACTAACAGGTGAGGATTAAGGGGGCAAGTAAAGTAAAATTTGCAGTTATTTGCTCTCAATAGTTGTGAATTTATGGTATGTACGAGACCATAGATAGCTTGTGGGAAAAACTCTTTACTGCTTTGGGGGCGAACATGGGGATTGAAATAGTAGCAAAATTCGAACTAGAAGAACCTGATAGTCATAGGCTTCCTGCACTAGATGGCTCACAATCAATAACCGGCATTGCTCGCAGCTTAGTACTAGTGACACATTTCGCAGCAACTGGCACGATAAGGCATCGCGCACCGTTTGATTCAGGAGTGCAAGTTTATATTGAGCCTCCAAGACGAGGAAGCCTAGAAGCAATATATCAAATCGTAAGTGATCCGGGTGCCCAAATACTGGGAGGTATTGCTATCAGTGTCGCAGGTGCTGCTATTTATGATTTAACTAAGACAATTTTTTCTCGCTCAGTTGGAGCCTCTGTTGAACCTAGCACCGATGAAGTGAAAGATTTAGATTCCCAACGGGGCGGTGACTTAGATGCCTTGGTAGATGCAGTTGAACCGGCATTAAAACAAGCTCACAAAGCCGTCAATGGTGGTGCAACAAATATCTTGATCATTCAAGGCGATAAGAACGTCGTAAATTTTAATAGTAACACGAAAAATTATATTGAACGATCAGATATATCTAAGAATCCTGAAATTCGAGATGTCAGCATCGGCTCTTTTAATGCTAACAGTAATTATGGTAGAGCATATTTTCATGATTTAAACAAAACAGTACCCTTTAAATTAGACAATGATGCAAACTTTGCTACTAGAGATGCAATTTCTTATAGTTTGTATAGTTATGCTAGAGGGTTCCCGTCAGATATTGAAGTGAAATTTTTTCGAATTACATCTCCAGATGGAAGAACAAAAAGTATTATTATTACAAAAGCTTCAAAAATAGAAGAAAAGCCTTAGAATGTATTCTAATATTGGCGGATACTTTGAATATTTGATGGTCAGACGATAGATTTATTGAGCGCTTCTCAGATATTTCCCGAGCAGGCCATCGACAAACTGCTGGCTCTCTTTGAGCTTTTCGCCAAGGGCGTCGAAATCCGAGACCTGGCCGACCTCGGCGAGCGCGGTTTTAAGGGCGAGCGGGATATCGTCATCGAGGCTGCGGCTGCCGAGGCAGAGCTGCTGCAGCCCGCTGATATTGATGTAAAGCCCGGAGATGGCGATCAGCCGCTCCGCCTCCGCCGCCGGGATCAGTCCTGCCTTCCGCATCTCATGAAGCGCATCGCTGGAATTGGTTTTGAGAATTTCGGGATGCTCCGCGCCGTGGATGAGGCGCAGATACTGGCAGAGGAATTCAAGGTCCATCAGCCCACCCGCCGCATGCTTGATCGACCAGAGCGAGGAGGAGCCGAGTTCCTTCTGCACCCGCTCGCGCATGGAGAGGGTGTTCTTGCGGATTTCCTCTTTGTCGCGGGGAATTTCCCGAAGGCCGCGAAGCGCCGCCTCGGTCCGGACGGCTAGCTTTTTGTCACCGGCGACGACGCGGGCGCGGGTCAGGGCCAGATGCTCCCATGTCCAGGCATCCTCCTGATAATATTTGACGAGGGCGTCGAGCGGGAGGGCGATGGGTCCGGATTTGCCATGCGGGCGCAGGCGCATATCGACCTCGTAGAGCTGGCCCTCGCCGGTGAAGACGCTGATGGCGTTGATATAACGCTGGCTCAGCCGGTTGAAGAAGACGCCCGCCGAGACCGGCTTTTTGCCGTCCGTGGTCATGTCTTTCTCCGGCGTCTGGAACAGGAAGATCAGGTCCGCATCCGAGGCCGGGGTCATCTGGTGACTGCCGAGCTTGCCCATGCCGATGACCGCGAACTCGCCGCCCGGCACGACACCGTGATTGATCGCGAGTTCCGCCCGCACGTGGGGGAGCAGGGCGTCCAGCACCACCTCTGCCACATCGGAGAAGGCGCGGCCCGCGGCCACGGTTGCGCCAAGGCCGGTGCCGTGATCGACATTGTCAAGGATTTGCGCGCCCAAGCGGAACTTCTGGTCATTGGCCCAGCGGCGGGTGAAATCCAGCACGTCCTGAAAATCGCGCGCGGTGGAGAGGATGAGCTCCAGATCCTCGGCCAGTATATCGCGGCCCGGCAGCGCCGACATGAATTCCGTATCCAGCACCCCGTCCAGCAGCATCGGGTTCTGCGCCAGCTTCTCCGCGAGGTCCGGCGCCATGCCCATGATCCGCGCGACCAGCTTCAGCAGGCTCGGATGCGCCTTGAACAGGGAGAAGAGCTGCACCCCGGCCGGGAGTTTCTGCAGGAAGATATCGAAGCGTGTGAAGGCGGCGTCCGGGTTGCTGGTCTCGCCAAGGCATTCCAGCAGCCGCGGCATCAGCCCGGTCAGGGTCTGTTGCGCCCGCACCGTGCGCGTCGCCCGATAGCGGCCATGATGCCATTCGCGGATTTTCTGCGAGATCGCGGCCGTATCCTCGAACCCCAGCTCGGCGAGGGAATTGAGGGTTTCCGGGTCATCCTCCGCCCCGGTGAAGACGAGCCGCCCGGCCTTGCGGTCCGGCGTCTCCTCGAACGCGAAGAGGGCATCGTAATGGCGCTGCACGGTCTCCAGCGTCGCGCGCAGATCGCGGCGGAATGCATCCGCCTCGTCATAGCCGAAAAAGACGCCGAGCTTGCGAAAGGTTTCCGGATCGTCGGGGAGGAGCTGGGTCTGCTCGTCATGGGTCATTTGCAGGCGATGTTCCAGCTCGCGCAGGAAGATATAGGCTTCCTTCAGTTCCTGCTGCACCGACGGGTCGGTCTTGCCCTCCTCCTGCAGGCCCTGTAGCGTGCCGAGGGTTGTCGGATCGCGTAAATTGGGATTGCGTCCGCCCTCGATCAGCTGCTGGGTCTGGCAGAAGAACTCGATCTCGCGGATGCCGCCGCGGCCGATCTTGATGTTATGCCCCTCCAGCGAGATTTTGGAGAACCCCTTGTGGGTGTGGATTTGCGACTTGATCGCCTGGATATCCTCGATGGCGGCAAAATCCATGGATTTGCGCCAGATGAAGGGGGTGAGGAAGTCGACGAACTCCTGCCCTGCCGCCAAGTCCCCGGCGATGGGCCGCGCCTTGATCATGGCCGCCCGTTCCCAGTTCTGGCCCTGGCTTTCGTAATAGACATGGGCGGCGCCGATGCCAAGTGCGATGGGCGTTGCGCCGGGATCGGGCCGGAGCCGGAGATCGGTGCGGAAGACATAGCCGTCGCGGGTCCTCTCCTGCATCATGGTGACAAGATCGCGGGCAATGCGCACGAAGCAGTCCTGCATGGATCGGCGGCCGGTGTAGGTGATCTTGTCGCCATCGAACAGGACGATCACATCGATATCGGAGGAATAGTTCAGCTCCCGCGCACCGAGCTTGCCCATGCCGATGATGATCAGGCCGCTGTCCTTTGTTGGATCGTCGGGATGGGGCAGGGTAAGGTCGCCTTTCTCCGCCGCCGCCGCCAGCAGATGCCGGCAGCAAATCTCGACCGCGGCACCCGCGAAATCGGAGAGCACGCCGGTTATCTCCATCAGCGGCCAGACCTTGCCAAGGTCCGCGAGTGCCGTCAGCAACGCAATGCGCCGCTTGGCGATGCGCAGCGCCGCCATCACCGCATCGCGCTCTGCGGTGAGCGGGGTGGCGCTTTCCATCTCCTCATAGATCCAGCGCAAGGCCGGTTCTGCCCCGTCCTCCACCATATGCCGGAGCAGCTGTGGCTCGGCGAGCAGGCAGCTGCTCAGAAACGGGCTGTTGCCGAAGATGGCGTTCAGGATATCGGGACCCTTGGCCATCCCGTCCAGCTTGGCGGCGAAATCGGCGAGGGCCGGGTCTTCCGCCGTGACCTCGCGCCAGCTTTCAAGGCCGACGGCCAGAAGCTCCGCATCCCCTGCGGCGGGGAGGTTCCGCACGATCTCGGCGAACGGCTTTTTTTGGGCTTGCGCGATATCCTGCATTCCTAATCCGGGTTGTTTGGTTTACGATGACGCCCTAATTATCAGATCAGACTTTTTTTATACAAGCCTTATTAAAAATCGAGTTGAAAGCGAACATTTCAGTTGGTCAGATCCACTTCCAGATTATTGTACCGGACCCTGATGGGGGTCGTCGTATTGGTTTTTATTGCCGCGCTGGCGCTGGTGGCGGCCTTGGCCCGGGGGCCGGTCTCGCTGACCTTCTTCACTCCCTATATCGAGCAGGTACTGGCGGCGCAATATCCCGACTATGAGCTGTCCTTCAGCAATATCGGGCTTGAATGGAACGGTCGCGACAAGAACCTGGTGGTGGCGGTGGATAACCTGGAGGTGTCTGAGGAGAACCGGCGCGTTGCCTCGATCCCCGATGTCACGGTGGTGTTCAGCGGCGAGGCGCTGCTAAGGGCGCGGATCGCCCCGGCGGAGCTGGAATTTACCGGCCTGCGCATCCGGCTGAACCGGGATGGCAATGGTGTGGTCAAGCTTGGCTACGACAATGCAATAATGCGCGATACCCCGCAAACCACCCCCACACCCGAGGCGGCGGACACGGCGGAGGCTGCGGCGCGGAACGGCTTTCTCGAAGTCCTGCAGGAACTCAGCCGCGAGCCGGACCCGGAGCGGCTCACCGGCTATCTCGAACGGCTGGAAGTCTATGATTCGTCCGTCTTTATCGAGGATGAAATCCTTGAGAGATTCTGGCGGGTGACCGGCGCCGATGTCTTTGTCTGGCGGGAGGAACATGGTCTCCGCGGGCAGGCGAGCGGCGCCATCAGGATCGGCAACGAGACGGTCTCCCTCGTCGCGCTTGGCGATTATGACCGGGAACTCAAGCGCACGGAGATCGACGGCCAGTTCTCCGATCTGCCGCTGCCGCTGGTCGGCGCGCAGGTGCCGGAGCTGGAGATGCTGAAAGGGGTCGATCTCAACCTGACGGGCCATGTCAATCTGGAGCTGGATGAAACCTTCCGCTTCGAAACCATGGGATTTGACCTCCGCGCGAATGACGGGCGGGTCGACCTGCCGGATCTTTACCATGAGCCGCTCCCCGTCGAGAGCCTCTTCGTCGCCGGAGAGGTGACCGGCGATTTCAGCGAGGTCCGCCTTGATACGATCGAGGCGAAAACCCTCGGTGCGACCATGGAGATGACGGGGACTGTCGAGATTGCCGAGGTTGGCACCGGCCTTACGCTGGATGGCAGTCTGGCCAATCTGCAGGTCAATGACATCGGCCGTTTCTGGCCCTATTCCATGGCGTCGAACGGCTATGACTGGGTGACGGCGAATATCCGCGAGGGGGTTGTGCCTTCCGGTACCTACAAGATCAACCTGCCCGCCGGGGCGCTGGAAAGCGGCGACATACCGGAAGGGGCGGTCGATCTGCGCTTCGACCTCAAGGGGGTGACCGCGAATTACTATGCGCCGCTGCCGAAGGTGACCGATATCACCGGCAGCGCGGTGCTGACGGAAACCGGCGTTACCATCAAGGACATGACCGGCCGCCTCGGGACATTGGAAGTGACGTCGGACAATGTGACGATTGACGAGTTCGACAAATATGACCAGCTTGCCGATATCCAGATCCATGTCACCGGCAACAGCCGCGAGATGTTTACCTTTCTCGATCTGGAACCGCTGGGCTTGATCTCGCCATACGGGATCGTGCCCTCGGCCATGACCGGGGAGGGGGCGGTCGATGCGTCCTTCAAGTTTCCGCTCCGCTTTGATCTCACGCTGGAAAAGGTCGACTACTGGGCGAAGGGCGCGTTCACTGATGCGACCATCCCGAAAGTGGCTGGGGATATCAACCTGACCGGCGGCGATCTGAAGGTCGCGGTCGATCCGAAAGGCGTCACCGTGGGTGGCACGGCGAAGCTTAATGTGGTGCCGGTAACGATTTCGGCGGAAAGCTGGTTCAGCGGCCCGCGGGAGGGGAACCGGCTCTATCATGTGACGGGAGAGATTGACGAGGCGGGGCGCGCCTCCCTCGATATCGCCTCGCCCTATCTGACCGGGCCCATGGCCGCCGATATCCACCTTGAGACGACACCGGAAGGGGCTGCTTCGGGCAAGGTTGATATCGATTTCGCGAAGACCGAAATTTCGCTTGAGCCGTTGCACTGGACGAAGGAGGCGGGCGTTCCCGGCCGCGTCACTGCCGATCTCGACGTGACGGCAGAGGATGTCGCGATGCTTTCCAATATCGTGGCGGAGGTCGGCGACATGAAGGCGACCGCCACGGCGGTGCTGAAAGACGGGCTGCTCAGCAGCCTGACGGTGCCGAAGGTGACCTATGGCGAGAATGACTTCGCCCTCGACTTCACGCAGGCCGCCGCCAATCAGATGAACGTCCGCCTGCACGGCGCGCAGTTCGACCTCAAACCCTTCGTCGTTGCCACCTATGACCTCAACGAGGCGGATATCGACGGCCCGGAGGATGATCGGGTAATCGAAGTCGAAGTGGAGGTCGATCGGGCGCTGATGGATGACGGCCTGACCCTCGATATGGTGCGGGCGGATATGCAGATCGAGGGGAATCTGATCATCGACGGCATGGCGACGGGCAAGTTCGCGGGCGAGAAATCCTTCAATTTTGAAATTGCGCGCAATGGCGACACGCGGACCGTCAGCTTTGTCTCCGACGATGCGGGCTCGCTCTTTCGCGGGCTCGACCTCTATGACGATTTCCGCGACGGCGCGTTGAAACTGACCGCGGAGATTGACGATACGCAAGAGAGCCGCCCGGCCAAGGGCACGATCGAGATCAAGGATGTGCGGGTCGTCAATGCGCCGGTGCTCGGCAAGATCCTCACCGTCGGCTCCCTCGGCGGGATCGTCGATCTGTTGCGCGGGGACGGTATTGTCTTTGCGACGGTGGAGGGACCCTTTACCTATGAGAACGGCGTTTTCCAGACCAAGGACTTCCGCGCCGTCGGCTCCATCGGCATCACTTTTAACGGAACCGTGGACCAGCCCGCCAACAAGATTGATGCCTTCGGGACGGTGATCCCGTCCTATACGCTGAACTCCATGCTTGGGAATATACCGATCCTCGGTACGCTGCTGGTCGGTCGGCAGGGGGAGGGGATATTCGGCTTCTCCTATGAGGTGTCCGGCGGGATGGAAAACCCGGATATCGATGTCAACGCCGTCTCGGCGCTGGCCCCCGGCATCCTCCGCCGGATGTTCTTCGAACCCTGGGACCAGGACGACATAGAACCGCCGAGCACGAACGCACCGGGCGCCCGCCAGAACCCGTAATTCCCGGCGACGTCGGCGGGCGTGGCCCTCAGACCGGCTGGATCAGGTAATGGCGCTTCTTGCCCGCAGAGAGCTTGATCCGTCCGTCGCTATCCAGATCATCGAGGGTGAGCATGGCCTTCTCGTCGGCGATTTTCTCGTCATTCATGCGCGCCCCGCCGCCCTTGATCAGTTTCCGTGCCTCGGAACTCGAAGCACAGAGACCGGCCTTCTGGAACAGGGCGAAGGCGGGAATGCCGTCCGCAAGTTCGGCGCGCGGGATTTCCAGCGTCGGCAACCCTTCCGCCGTCTGTCCCATCTCGAAGGTCTGGCGCGCGGTTTCGGCGGCGGCCTCGGCGGCGGCCTTGCCATGGGCCATCTCGGTGCAGGCATCGGCGAGGATTTTCTTCGCTTCGTTCAGCTCCGCCCCGTCGAGTTTTTCGAGCCGTTCAATCTCCGCGACCGGCACCTCGGTGAAGAGCCGGAGGAACTTGCCGACATCCGCATCCTCGGTATTGCGCCAGAACTGCCAGTAATCATATGGGCTCAGCATGTCTTCATTGAGCCAGACCGCGCCGCCCGCTGTCTTGCCCATCTTCGCGCCCGACGCGGTGGTGAGCAGCGGCGAGGTGAGGCCGAACAGCGAGAACCCGTTCGTCCGGCGGCCAAGCTCGACCCCGTTGACGATATTGCCCCACTGGTCGGAACCGCCGCATTGCAGCGTGCAGTTATATTTCTTCTTCAGCTCGACGAAGTCATAGGCCTGCAGGATCATGTAGTTAAACTCGAGGAAGGTCATCGACTCCTCGCGTTCCAGCCGCAGCTTCACGCTGTCGAAGGAGAGCATCCGGTTGATCGAGAAATGCGGGCCGTAGTCGCGCAGGAACTGGATGTATTTGATGTCGTCCAGCCAGTCGGCATTATTGACCATGATGGCGTCCGTCGGGCCATCGCCGAAGGTGAGGAATTTTTCGAACACCTTCTTGATGCCGTCCATATTCTCCTGGATGACCGCATCGGTGATCAGCGGACGGCTTTCGTCGCGACCGGTTGGATCGCCGACTTTCGTCGTCCCGCCGCCCATCAGCACGATCGGCTTGTGCCCGGCCTGTTGCAGGCGACGCAGGATCATGATCTGCATCAGGCTGCCCGCATGCAGGCTCTTCGCCGTGCAGTCGAAGCCGATATAGGCGGTCACGATCCCCTCAGCAAAGGCTTTATCCAGCGCGTCTAAATCTGTACATTGGTGCAGGTAGCCGCGTTCGGTGAAGACTTTCAGGAAGTCGGAGCGTAATTCGGTCATGGACGTATTCTGTTCTAAATGAGGTTCAAGAGCGCCATCGTTTAGCACATATGGGACGTCTTTTAAAAGTGCGGGATGAGAAATGATGCAGAATAAGCAAAAACAGGGTGAAACGGCGCCGCTCCGCGCCCTCGGGCTGATGAGCGGGACGTCGCTCGACGGGGTCGATGCGGCGATTATCGAAACCGACGGGGTCACGGTCAAATCCTTCGGTCCGGTGCGCTCGGTGCCCTATGAGGCGGGCTTTCGGGCGCGGTTGCGGGATTTGCTCGGGAAAGAAAGTGCCGGGGCGGATATTATCGCCGATTTTACCGCCGCACAGGCCGAGGCCGCGCTGACGCTGCTGGCCGAGAATGATCTCACGCCCGCCGATATCGATGTGATCGGCTTTCACGGCCAGACCATCTTTCACGATCCCGCCAACTGCCTGACCGTGCAGATCGGTGACGGCGCAATGATGGCGGAGCTGACCGGCATCGATACGGTGGCCGAATTCCGCCATGCCGATGTCGCCGCCGGCGGGGAGGGAGCGCCCTTTGCCTCCCTCTATCACCGAGCGCTGGCGAAATCGCTGGATGGGCCGCTGGCCGTGCTCAATCTCGGCGGGGTCGGCAATGTCACCTATATCGACGGGGACGAGGCGCTGGCCTTCGATACGGGACCGGCGAATGCGCTCATGGATGACTGGGTGCTGCGCCATACCGGCGCGCCTTTCGATGACGGCGGGCGGATTGCAGCGAACGGTGTCGTCAATGCGGCGGCGCTCGCGAAGCTGCTCGATCACCCGTATTTCGACCTTACACCGCCCAAGAGCCTTGATCGGGACCAGTTCCCGGTGAAAGAGGCGATTGAGGGCCTCGGCCTTGAAGAAGGGACGGCAACCCTGCTCCGCTTCACGGTGGAAAGCATCCGCCGCGCTCTCGATCATTTGCCGGGCAAGCCTAAGCGCTGGCTGCTGACCGGCGGCGGGCGCAAGAATCCGGAACTGGTCAGATGCATTGCCGAGGTCGTGGAGGCTCCGGCGGAACCGGTGGAGGCTGTCGGCTGGCGCGGCGATGATCTGGAGGCGGAGGCCTTTGCCTTCCTCGCGGTCCGCTCCTTGCGCGGTCTGCCGCTCAGCCTGCCGACGACGACGGGCGTGCCGGAACCGATGCCGGGCGGCGTGCTGTATCCTGCTCCGGTGCTGAAACGCGAGAGCGCCCGAGGTTAGTCTTCCTCGTCCTCGCCGTTGAGCCGCATGTCGAGATAGGCATCGACAGATCTCATCAACGCATCCTGATGGCCTTCGAAGAAATGGTCGGCATCGGGAATCTCGTCATAATCGATGGTGATGCCTTTCTGCGCCTGCAGCTTCTCGACCAGCTTCTTGATGTCCCGGCGCGGCACCAGCACGTCCTTGTCGCCATGGATGATGATGCCCGACGACGGGCAGGGCGCGAGGAAGGAGAAGTCATACATATTCGCGGGCGGCGCGACCGAGATAAACCCGGCAATCTCCGGCCGCCGCATCAGGAGCTGCATGGAAATCCAGGCGCCGAAGGAAAAGCCGCCGATCCAGACGGCGGGGGCGTTCGGATTGTGGGTCTGCATCCAGTCGAGGGCGGCGGCGGCATCGGAGAGTTCGCCGACGCCATGGTCATAATCGCCCTGGCTGCGGCCGACGCCGCGGAAATTGAAGCGGAGCACGGAAAAGCCGCGCTTTTTGAAGGTGGTGAACAGGTGGTAGACCACCTTGTTGTTCATCGCCCCGCCATATTGCGGATGCGGGTGCAGAACCAGTGCGAGCGGCGCATTGGGATCGTCGGAATGATGGTAACGCCCTTCAAGGCGTCCTTCAGGTCCATTAAAAATAACGTCTGGCATTTATCTTATTGTTCCTAATACAGCTTCGTTATGGCGCAGGAATGATCTCGCTCGGGCTCAAATTCCGATTCATGCCCGGTGATTTCCGTCACAGGAATGCGGATGCGATCCTTGACGGTACCCCCGATATGCATATATCTGTTAAATATGGGCGCTTTGAACCTCAGGTGAATTCCGCTACAAGAGCGGCACAATACAGAAGGTAAGGGCAAATGTTCAAGCATATTAGCGAAGAAATTAGCTGCGTGATGGAACGCGACCCGGCGGCACGGAGCCGGATCGAGGTTGCGCTGCTCTATCAGGGCTTCCACGCGGTCGTCCTGCATCGCCTCGCCCATTGGCTGTGGGAGCGGAACTGGCGGCTGCTCGCGCGGCTGTTGTCGCAGTTCAGCCGCTTCCTTACCGGCATCGAAATTCACCCCGGCGCGAAGATCGGCCGCAAGTTCTTTATCGACCATGGCATGGGCGTCGTGGTCGGGGAAACGGCGGATATCGGCGATAATGTAACGCTGTATCACGACGTGACGCTGGGCGGTGTCGCGCCCTCCATCGATTCCGATGCACAGCGCGGCGTGAAGCGCCATCCGACATTGCAGGACGGTGTGATCATCGCCTCCGGCGCGCAGATCATCGGCCCGATCACGGTCGGCAAATGCGCCCGCGTCGGCGCCAATTCGGTCGTGCTGAAGGATGTGCCGGATCATACGACGGTCGTCGGTGTGCCCGCGCGCGCCGTCAGCGCCTCGAAAAAGGACCGGCTGGACGAGAGATTCGCGGCCTATGGTGTCGGCAATCACGATCTGCCCGACCCGGTCTTCAAGGTGATGGATGGCCTGCTCGACAAGGTGCAGTCGCTGTCCATGCGGGTTGAGGAGCTGGAGCAGGAACGCCGCGATGCCGCCGACGCGCCGATTGCGATCAAGCCCAAGAAAAAGCCCGCCACGACGACGGGCACGAAAACCAAGTCCTGACACCCTGATGTAAACCGCCTGCGGCGGGACAGATAACCGCCATGAGCAAAGCCGTCTATCTCGACTATAACGCGACCGCGCCGATCCACTCCGAGGTGGTGGAGGCGATGGCGGCGGTGATGACGGCGGGCGGCAATCCGTCCTCCGTGCATCAGTCGGGGCGGACGGCACGCAATAGGGTGGAAGAGGCGCGCGCCGCCCTTGCCGATCTCATCAACTGCAAATCCCCGGAAATCATTTTCACCTCCGGCGGGACGGAGGCGAATAATTTCGCCCTCTCGACGGCGGGGGAGAGGCCGTTGTTCGTCTCTGCGGCGGAACATGATTCGGTGCTGGCCGCCGCCGGTGAGAGTGCGGTGCGCCTGCCGGTCACGCCTGACGGCATTCTCGATATGGATGTGCTGCGGGCGGCGCTGGCGGCGGCGGAAACCCCGGCCTTTGTCTCCGTCATGCTCGCGAATAACGAGACCGGCGTGATCCAGCCGATCCGCGAGATCGCCGATATCGTCCATGAGCAGGGCGGATTGCTCCATTGTGATGCCATTCAGGCCGTCGGCAAGATACCGGTCGATTTCAAGGCGCTCGGCGTCGATCTGATGTCTGTCTCCGCCCATAAATTCGGCGGCCCGCAAGGGATCGGCGCGCTGATCCTGCGCGAGGGACTTGCTGTGCCCGCCTTTATCCGTGGCGGCGGTCAGGAGCTGGGCCGCCGCGCCGGAACCGAGAATGTCGCCGCCATTGCCGGGCTCGGTGTTGCCGCCGCTGCCGCCGGGGCCATCATCGCGCAAGGGGAGGCGATCGCCGCGCTCCGCGACCGGATGGAGGCACGGATCAGCGAGATATCGCCTGCAAGCCGGATTTACGGGCGCAAGGCCGCCCGCCTGCCCAACACCAGCGCCATTGAAATGCCGGGGGTTGCCTCAGAGTTGCAGGTCATGTCCTTCGACCTTGACGGTTTCGCGGTCAGCGCCGGTTCCGCCTGTTCGTCGGGAAAGGTGAAGGCGAGCCATGTCCTCAGCGCCATGGGCGCGAGCGAGGAGGCGGCGGGCACCGCGATCCGCGTCAGCCTTGGCTGGCGGACAAGCGATGCCGACATCGACGCCTTCATTGACAGCTGGGGCCGGCTCTATAAGCGGAAATCCCCGAAATTTGCGGCCTAGACAAGAGACCAGGGGGCAGGTTAAGTAGACAGTCACAGAAGTTCAGGAGTTTGACCCCGCATGCCGAAAATGACCTTTATCAAACCTGATGGCAGCCGCCAGGAAGTCGATGCGCCGCTCGGCCACACGATCCTGGAGATCGCACACCAGAATAATATCGATCTGGAGGGCGCCTGCGAGGGGAGTCTCGCCTGTTCCACCTGCCATATCATCGTGAGCGATGAGGATTTCGAGCGCCTGCCGGAAGCGACCGAGGATGAGGAGGACATGCTCGATCTCGCCTATGGCCTGACGCGGACCTCCCGCCTTGGCTGCCAGATCGAGATCACCGAGGAACTGGACGATCTGGTCGTGACCCTGCCCGCAGGCTCGAACAACATGATGCTGTGATGGCTGCGGGACTTTTCGACAGACTGAAGGCCGATAACGCCGCCGCCTGGGAAACCTATACCCGGCATGAGTTCGTCAAGGGCATCCAGTCGGGCAAGCTGCCGCGCGAAGCTTTTGAGTTTTACCTCAAGCAGGATTATCTGTTCCTGATCCAGTTCGCGCGGGCCTATGCGCTGGCGATTTTCAAGGCGGACAATATGGCGGAGATGCGCTTCGCCCTTGAAGGGGTGAAAGCCATCCTCGATGTCGAGACCGGGCTGCATGTGGACTATTGCGCCGACTGGGGGATTCCTGAGAAAGATCTCGAAACACTGGAAGAGGCGCCGGAGAATGTCGCCTATACCCGCTTCGTGCTGGAACGCGGCATGGCGGGGGATCTGCTCGACCTGATGGTGGC